>Ga0210409_10000164_pt1 | contig 137295 bp, 120 predicted proteins | sample IncBWH17MmetaG_FD_161649 | JGI IMG/M metagenome (GOLD analysis project Ga0210409, IMG submission 161649) | Forest soil microbial communities from Barre Woods Harvard Forest LTER site, Petersham, Massachusetts, United States - Inc-BW-H-17-M | ecosystem: Environmental > Terrestrial > Soil >...
GGCCTTTTGCACGGCTTCGATGGCCGCGTGGCGGGTAAAGCTCTTGCGCCAGACGATCACCACGCGGCGTGACGGCCCGGGGGCGGTAAACGGCACATAGCGCAGCATGCCGTCCTTGGCGTCGAGGTCCGGCACGGACGCTTGCGGCAGCACCGTGATGCCGATGCCGGACGCCACCATGTGGCGTATGGTTTCCAGCGACGAGCCTTCAAAGGTGCGGGCAATGCCGTCGCCGGCGGTCGAGAAACGCGACATTTCCGGACACACTTCCAGCACCTGGTCGCGGAAGCAATGGCCGTTGCCCAGCAATAGCATGGTTTCCGATTTCAGGTCCTGGGCGCTGATGCTGGTGCGTTCGGCCCAGGCATGGTGCTTGGGGAGCGCTACCACGAACGGTTCGTCGTACAGCGGCTGCACCATCAGGCCGTGCTCAGGAAACGGCAGGGCGATGATGGCGGCGTCCAGTTCGCCCTGGCGCAGCAGCTCCAGCAGGCGCACGGTGAAATTTTCCTGCAGCACCAGCGGCATCTGCGGCACTTGCTCGATCATGGTTTTCACCAGCGGCGGCAGCAGATACGGGCCGACGGTGTAGATGATGCCGAGGCGCAGCGGTCCGGCCAGCGGATCCTTGTTCTGGTTGGCGATTTCGCGGATGGTGGCAGTCTGTTCCAGCACCCGTTCCGCCTGCGCCACGATCTGCGCGCCCAGCGGCGTCACCGAGATTTCAGTGCCGCCTCTTTCGAAGATCACCACGCCCAGCTCGTCCTCCAGCTTCTTGATCGCGACGGAGAGGGTCGGCTGCGCCACGAAACAGGCTTCCGCAGCATGGCCAAAGTGCTTTACGCGCGCTACCGCGACGATATATTTGAGTTCGGTCAGAGTCATGTTGTTATCTTCGCATATTTTTTAAGAGAGGATGTATCTCCATGTTTCAATGCCATTTTTGCATGCCCGTAGCGCCGGCTCGCTAAACCTTGAGGAAGTCTTCCCGCCCGCCCAGCCAGCGCGCCAGATGGGCGCTGACCGTGGCGTTGTTGGCCGGCGTCGGTTCCTGCAGCAGGGCATGCGCCAGTTCGCGCGCGCGGTCGACCAGCCATTGGTCGGTCATCAGGTCGGCGAAGCGCAGCATGGCCTGGCCCGACTGCCGTGCTCCCAGGAATTCGCCGGGGCCGCGGATTTCCAGGTCGCGCCGGGCGATTTCAAAACCGTCGGTGGTTTCGCGCATGGTCATCAGGCGCTGCTTGGCGATATGGCCGAGCGGACTTTGATACAACAACAAGCATACGCTGGCTGCAGAACCGCGTCCAACCCGGCCGCGCAGCTGGTGCAGCTGCGACAGGCCGAAGCGTTCCGCATGCTCGATCACCATCAGCGAGGCATTCGGTACATCGACCCCGACTTCAATCACGGTGGTGGCCACCAGCACGTGGCAGTCGCCGGCGCTGAAGGCGTCCATCACTTCCTGCTTCTCGGCCTGCTTGAGGCGGCCGTGCACCAGGCCGACGCGCAGGTCGGGCAGCGCCTCCGCCAGCATGGCGTAGGTTTCGGTGGCGGTCTGCAGCTGCAAGGCTTCCGACTCTTCGATCAGCGGGCAGACCCAGTAAGCCTGGCGGCCGTCCTGCACCGCGGCGTGGACGCGCGCAATCACCTCGTCGCGCCGGATCTGGTCGACCGCACGGGTGACGATCGGCGTGCGGCCAGGCGGCAGTTCGTCGATCACCGAAATTTCCAGGTCGGCGTAATAGGTCATCGCCAGCGTGCGCGGGATCGGCGTGGCGCTCATCATCAGCTGGTGCGGCACCACGGCTGCGGCTTTTGCCGTCGCCGCCGAGGCCTCCTCGCCGCCATTCTCGGAGGTGGTCTTGTTGCGCAGCGCCAGCCGCTGTCCGACGCCGAAGCGGTGCTGTTCATCGACAATCACCAGCCCCAGCTTGGCGAACTGCACGCTGTCCTGGATCAGGGCGTGGGTGCCGATCACCAGCTGGGCGGCGCCGGATTCGATCATGGCTTGCGCCGCCAGCTTTTCCTTTTTCTTGAGGCTGCCGGTGAGCCAGGCGACCTGCACCCCGAGCGGCTCCATCCAGGCAGCGATCTTGCGGAAATGCTGGTCGGCCAGTATTTCGGTGGGCGCCATCAGCACCGCCTGATAACCGCTGTCGATCGCCTGCGCTGCGGCCAGCGCCGCCACTACGGTCTTGCCGCTGCCGACGTCGCCTTGCAGCAGGCGCTGCATCGGAAACGAAGCGCGCAGGTCGGCGCTGATCTCGGCGACCACCCGCTGCTGCGCCTTGGTCAAGGTAAACGGCAGGGTCGCCAGGAAGGCGGCAGACAATTTCCCGACCAGCGGCAAGGCCCGGGCATTCTTGGCGCGGCGCGCGACCTGGGCGCGTTTCAGGGACAGTTGCTGGGCCAGCAGCTCATCGAATTTCATCCTGACCCAGGCCGGATGCGAACGGTCTTCCAGCGCATGCTCGTCGACTTCCGGCGGCGGATTGTGCAGCAGGCGCACGGCGTCTTCAAACGGACTCAGCTGCTGCGCCGCCAGCTGCGCCGACGACAAGGTATCGCGCCATTCGATGTTCTGCATGGCGTCAGCGATCGCCTTGCGCAGGAATACTTGCGACAAGCCTTCGCCGGCCGGATACACTGGCGTCAGGACCTCGGGCAGGGGCGCGCCTTCCAGTACCACCTTATAATTGGGATGGACCACCTCGGCGCCGAAAAAGCCATGGCGGATTTCGCCACGTGCGCGGACCCGCGTGCCGACCGCCAACTGCTTAGTCTGGCTGCCGTAGAAATTCAGGAAGCGCATCACCAGCTGGCCGCTGGCGTCGGTGAGTGTCACAATTAGCTGGCGGCGCGGCCGGTACTGGATCTCGCAAGCGCTGACCACCCCCTCGACTTGCGCGGTGCTGGAGCCCATCATGCCGGCCTGGCGGATGCTGACGACCTCGGTTTCGTCCTCGTAGCGCAGCGGCAGGTGCAAAACCAGGTCCATGTCGGTGCGCAAGCCGAGTTTTTCCAGCTTGCTGGCGCGGGTGTTCGCGACGGGGCCGGAGGCGGGTTTGGCAACAGGTTTTCGCTTTGGAGCTGGCATATCGGGTTGTTAATGGGCGGCAGGGCGTAAAATAGCGGGTTTGCTCAATTTTGCGCTGTCGCCCTGTCATGGACGGATTTCAGCGCTTGCCATTGTAAAGCCTATAGCTGTAATGGCAACCCGAGCGTCATTTTTCATTATTTATCCAAGCATGCATTCTCTTTCCGACTACGATTTCGACCTGCCGCCAGAACTGATCGCGCAAACGCCGCTCTCCGAGCGCAGCGCCTCGCGCTTGCTGCACCTGGATGGCGAACAGTTGATAGATCGCCAATTCACCGACATTGTCGACCAACTGAATGCCGGCGACCTGCTGGTGTTTAACGATACCCGGGTGCTCAAGGCGCGCTTCTTCGGCATCAAGGAAACCGGCGGCAAGGTCGAAGTGCTGGTTGAACGGGTGGTGGATGACCGTACCGTGCATGCCCAGGTACGCGCCTCGAAATCGCCGCCGGCCGGCACCGTGATTCGCCTGGCCGATGCGTTCGACGTCACGGTAGGCGAGCGCGTCGGCGAATTCTATACGCTGCGCTTTCCTGCCGATGTGTTCGAACTGATCGACGCCCATGGCCGCCTGCCATTGCCGCCCTATATCGAACACGATGCCGATGCCTTTGATGAAACCCGCTATCAAACGGTGTATGCCAAGCATGCGGGCGCCGTGGCTGCGCCCACCGCCGGTTTGCATTTTGACCAGGCGCTGCTGGAGCGCTTGCGCCAGAAGGGCATAAGCTTCGCCTATGTCACGCTGCACGTAGGCGCCGGCACCTTCCAGCCGGTGCGCAGCGAAAACCTGGCGGAGCACAAGATGCATAGCGAGTGGTACACCATCGGCGACGCCACGGTGGAAGCGGTGCGCGCCGCCAAGGCCGGCGGCGGCAAGGTGGTTGCTGTCGGCACTACCAGCTTGCGGGCGCTGGAATCGGCTTCGCAGTCCGGTGCCCTGCAGGCTGGCAGCGCCGATACTGCCTTGTTCATTACGCCGGGCTATCGTTTCAAGACGGTGGATCGCCTGATCACGAATTTCCATTTGCCGAAATCGACCTTGCTGATGCTGGTGTCGGCGTTTGTAGGATACGACCGGATTCGGACCGCCTATGATCATGCAATCAAGCAACAGTATCGGTTTTTCAGCTATGGCGATGCGATGTTGCTTTCCTTGCAGGAGATCGATGAATAAACGTAAAGCTGAACCTTACGTTTATTTCCGATTACCTTGACAATTAATCGAGCCAAGAGCGACAATTTGGCATGGAAAAAGCTAAAATCAAGCTTATTTGTCAATTGGTCGAGGCTGATGGGCAAAATGTTGCAGCTCGCCTCGCCGATAAAGAGCATGTCTCGAGACAAGCTGCCAGCGCCTGGCTAGCTGCGGCTAGGCAAGAGGGCGTGATTTCATCCGAGGGCACTGGCCGCGGTGTGCGCTATGCATTGGCGACGCTTGCCAGCGCCTCCAAGGTGTATCAGCGCGAGGGCCTGTCGGAAGATATTGTCTGGCGTGAATTATGCGCGCCCATGCTGCGGGAACTCCCTGATAACGTGCGTGGCATATGGCAGCATGCGATGACAGAGATGATCAACAATGCCGTTGATCACTCCGGTTCCGGGCAGGTGACGGTTGCCATGCAGATGAATGCTTTGTTTACCGAAGGATTTGTCGCGGATGCCGGCGAAGGTATCTTTATGAAAATCCAAAAGGCGCTGGATCTGTACGATACGCGCGAGGCAATACTGGAGCTGGCCAAGGGGAAATTTACGACCGATCCCACCCATCACTCCGGCGAGGGGATTTTTTTCTCGTCCAAGATGATGGATCGCTACACGATCCGGTCCGGGAAATTGCATTTCGATCATCGGGGTGAGGGACCTGACTGGCTGCTGGAGCACGAGAGCGATGTCATCGGCACCCAGGTTTCCATGCGGCTTGCGAATGACAGTACGCGCACGGCGAAAGAAGTGTTTGACCGCTTTGCCTTGCCGGAAGAGTTTTCCTTTGCGAAAACCACTGTGCCGGTGCGACTGGCGCAGCATGAAGGCGAGACCCTGGTCTCGCGTTCGCAAGCCAAGCGACTGACGCGCAGGTTTGAAAGATTTCAAAGCGTGGTGCTGGATTTTTCCGGCGTCGACGAAATCGGGCAGGCGTTTGCGGACGAAGTATTCCGGGTATTCCAGAATGCGCATCCCGATATCAGCATGATGCCGTCCAATGCCTCTGCGGCAATCAGCGCCATGATCAAGCGGGTACAGAACCCCACTTGATGCTTCAGCGCTGCCAATAAGCTGTAATAGTTGCACCATAGAAATCAATGCTGTCGCAAGGCAGCGCAATTCCGCTTTTAAAACTAACTGGCGTTTGTGCGACAGCGCAGCCATTGATAAGAAAATCATGCTTGAATTTACATTACTCAAAACCGAAGGCAAAGCCCGCCGCGGCCGTCTGAAACTGAACCACGGCACGGTCGAAACGCCGATTTTCATGCCGGTCGGCACTTACGGCTCGGTGAAGGCGATGTCACCGCTGGAGCTGGTCGAGATCGAGGCGCAGATCATCCTCGGCAATACCTTCCACCTGTGGCTGCGGCCCGGTACCGACGTCATCGACAAGTTCAGGGGCCTGCACAAGTTCATGGCCTGGGACAAGCCGATCCTGACCGATTCCGGCGGCTTCCAGGTGTTTTCGCTGGGTGCGATGCGCAAGATTACCGAGGAGGGGGTGAAATTTTCTTCGCCGATCAACGGCGATAAATTGTTCCTCTCGCCCGAAGTGTCGATGCAGATCCAGAAATCGCTGAATTCCGACATCGTGATGCAGTTCGATGAATGCACGCCCTATGAAATCGATGGCCGTCCCGCCACCAGCGAGGAAGCAGCGCAATCGATGCGCATGTCGCTGCGCTGGGCCAAGCGCTCGAAGAACGAATTCGATCAGCTGGAAAATCCGAATGCGCTGTTCGGCATCGTCCAGGGCGGCATGTTCGAGAACCTGCGCGACGAGTCGCTGGCCGGCCTGGAAGACGTCGGTTTCCATGGCATCGCCATCGGCGGCCTGTCGGTCGGCGAGCCGAAGGAAGAAATGATGCGCGTGCTGGAACACATCGGCCCGCGCCTGCCGGCCGACAAGCCGCACTACCTGATGGGCGTAGGCACGCCGGAAGACCTGGTCGCCGGCGTCGAAAACGGCGTCGACATGTTCGATTGCGTGATGCCGACCCGGAATGCCCGCAACGGCTGGCTGTTTACCCGTTTCGGCGACCTCAAGATCAAGAATGCCCGCTACAAGGATGACGAAAAGCCGCTGGACGAGACCTGCGGCTGCTACGCCTGCCGCAATTTCTCGCGCGCTTACTTGCATCATTTGCATCGCACCGGCGAAATCCTTGGCGCGCGCCTGAATACAATACACAATCTGCATTACTACCTGGATCTGATGAAAAATATCCGGGCTGCGCTGGACGTGGGGCAGTTCAGCACATTTGTCACCCAGTTCCACCTGGACCGGGCACGCGGCGTATAGGAATTGCCTGAGGGGAAATATGTATTTTGCAACTATTTCCTGGTAAACGACTCTATGCCCACTGGCCCAATCTGTCTGCAACTACTATAGTGACGGCGGATCGGACTGATTTTCCCGGCAATATATAGCGCCCGGGGGCGGCTGGACGGTTGCATGCCGTTACCCAATGCTAGAATGCTGGGCTATTTTCAAACTATTACCTGGAGCAACTCGTGTCAATTATTTCCAGCGCTTACGCGCAAACTGCACCTGCGGCTACTGCTGCCACCGGCCCGCTGGGTCTCTCCGGCAACCTGACCAGCTTTTTGCCTATCATCCTGATGTTCGTGGTGCTGTACTTCCTGATGATCCGTCCGCAAATGAAGCGTCAGAAAGAACAGAAAGCCATGATGGAAGCGCTCGGCAAGGGCGACGAAGTGGTGACGGCCGGCGGCATGCTGGGCAAGATCACCAAGGTTGCCGACGGCTACATCACCCTGGAAATCGCCAGCGGTACTGAAGTCGTGGTGCAAAAGGGTTCGGTCACCACATTGCTGCCAAAGGGCACGATCAAGACGGCTCTGTAAGCAGGCGCCTGACTGATGGAACGAGAGCATCCGGATGGGTGCTCTCTTCAAATGTAAGGTCCGGAATAAAAAAAGAGCCTAGCGGCGCAATGCTACAAGACATCGCCGCAGGGCATCGGCTGCATTAACCATGCAAGCAAGAGACTCCCTCTGAGACTCACACAGAACGCTGAATCAATATGAATCGCTATCCTCTCTGGAAATATATTCTGATCGTCATCGCGCTGCTGTTTGGCGTGCTGTACACCGTACCGAATTTTTTTGGCGAATCGCCGGCGGTGCAGGTAAGCAGCGGCAAATCGACCCTGAAGATCGACAGTTCGCTGGCGGGCCGGGTGTCGCAGGTGCTGCAGCAAGGCAATCTGCCGACGGACAGCGTCACGTTTGAGAACGCCGGCGCCCAAGGCACGGTGCGCGCCCGTTTCCATGACACCGACACCCAGTTCAAGGCCAAGGCCTTGCTGGAGCAGAACCTGAATACCGACCCGACCGATCCGGTCTACGTGGTCGCCTTCAACCTGGTGCCGAACACTCCGCACTGGCTGCAAGCCATCCATGCCTTCCCGATGTACCTGGGCCTGGATTTGCGCGGCGGCGTGCACTTCCTGATGCAGGTCGACACCAAGGCGGTCGTCAACAAGCGCCTGCAGGGCCTGCAAGCCAGCGCCCGCAGCGAACTGCGCGACAAGGATATCCGCTACAGCGGCATCAACCGCAACGGCGACGCCATCGAAATCAGTTTCCGCGACCAGGATACGCTCGACAAGGCGCGCAGTATCCTGGCGCCGCAGCTGACGGAAATGACGATCCAGGTAGCGCCGCCGGTTGCCGGCAGCGATCCGATGCTGACCGCTTCGCTCAAGCCGGAAGCCATCAAGCAGATCGTCGACAACGGCGTTACCCAGAATATCACCACCCTGTCGAAGCGGGTCAATGAGCTGGGCGTGAGCGAACCGATCATCCAGCGCCAGGGCGCGGACCGTATCGTGGTGCAGATGCCGGGCGTGCAAGACGTTTCGCGCGCCAAGGACATCATCGGCCGCACCGCAACGCTGGAAGTGCGCATGGTGGACGAGTCGGTCACCCGCGGCACGGAAGCGACTGCAGCCATCCCGTTCGGCTCGGAACTGTTCAAGGTCGGCAAGAATGCGCCGGTCGTGCTGTATAAGGATCCGGTCCTGACCGGCGATTATATTTCCAGCGCGGCTGTCAGCTTTGACCAGAACCAGCAGCCTGCGGTCAGCATCGACCTCAACGGCGACGGCGGCCGCAAGATGCGCGATGCTACCCGCGGCAAGGTCGGCAAGTCGATGGCGATCGTGCTGTTTGAAAAAGGCAAGGGCGAAGTCCTGACCGTGGCGACGATCCAGAGCGAACTCGGTTCGCGCTTCCAGATCACCGGCATGGGTTCGCCGGAAGCGGCTGCCGACCTGGCGCTGCTGCTGCGCGCCGGTTCACTGGCGGCGCCGATGACCATCATCGAAGAACGCACCATCGGCCCGCAACTCGGCGCCGAGAATATCAAGAAGGGTTTTGACTCGACCATGTACGGTTTTGCCGTGATCGCCGTGTTCATGATCATCTACTACATGCTGTTCGGTTTCTTCAGCGTGCTGGCGCTGTCGGTCAACCTGCTGCTGCTGATCGCTGTGCTGTCGACGCTGCAGGCCACCCTGACCTTGCCGGGTATCGCCGCGATTGCGCTGACCCTGGGTATTGCGATTGACGCCAACGTGCTGGTGAACGAACGTATCCGCGAAGAACTGCGTAACGGCAATTCGCCGCAGGCTGCGATCTCTATCGGTTTCGACCGCGCCTGGGCCACCATCCTGGACTCCAACGTCACCACCCTGATCGCTGGCCTGGCGCTGCTGATTTTCGGTTCCGGCGCGATCCGCGGCTTTGCTGTCGTGCATTGCCTGGGTATCCTGACCTCGATTTTCTCGGCAGTGTTCGTTTCGCGCGGTTTCGCCAACCTGTGGTACGGCCGCAAGAAGAAACTGACCAGCTTGTCGATCGGCCAGATCTGGAAGCCGACAGCCTGAGCTGCGGCACAAACCAGGATCGCGATAGATATTCAATAACGTTGCCGGCGCGCTTCATCAGCGCGGCGGCACAGGCAAGAACCAGTGGTGTGAACCAAAAGGAATGTGATGGAACTTTTCCGTATCAAAAAAGATATTCCGTTCATGCGCCATGCATTGATATTCAATGCAATTTCGGCGCTGACGTTTGTATTGGCCGTATTTTTCCTGTTCTCGAAAGGCTTGCATCTGTCGATCGAGTTTACCGGCGGTACGGTGATCGAGGTCGCCTATTCCAAGCCGGCCAATATCGAGAGCATTCGCAAGACGGTCGAAGGTCTCGGCTATACCGATAATCAGGTGACCAACTTCGGCACAGCGCAAGACGTCATGATCCGCTTGCCGGCGAAGAAGGGTGAAGACTCGGCTGCACAAAGCGCCACCGTGCTGACAGCCTTGCAAAAGCAGGACGCCGACGTCACCCTGAAGCGTACCGAATTCGTCGGTCCGCAGGTGGGCGACGAGCTGGCGCATGACGGCTTGATGGCGCTGCTGTTCGTGGTGATCGGCATCATGATCTACCTGGCGATCCGTTTCGAATGGAAATACGCGGTGGCGGCGATTATCGCCAACTTGCATGACGTGGTGATCATTCTCGGCTTCTTCGCCTTCTTCCAATGGGAATTCTCGCTGACGGTGCTGGCGGCGATCCTGGCGGTGCTGGGCTACTCGGTGAATGAATCGGTGGTGGTGTTCGACCGCGTGCGTGAAACCTTCCGCGATCGCCGCTTCGGCAAGCTGGCAGTCTCCGATGTCATGAACCATGCGATCACCAGCACTATTTCACGTACCATCATCACCCACGGCAGCACGGAAATCATGGTGCTGTCGATGTTCGTGTTCGGCGGCCCGGCGCTGCACTATTTTGCACTGGCGCTGACCATCGGTATTCTGTTCGGTATCTACTCTTCGGTGTTCGTGGCGGCTGCGGTAGCCATGTGGCTGGGCGTCAAGCGTGAAGACATGATCAAGCCGATCAAGGAAAAGGACGAGACTGACGGCGCAGTGGTCTAAGCGTCAGCAGCAACCAGAAAACCAGCCTGCGGGCTGGTTTTTTTACGGATAAAAAAATGGCTGCCGGACTGGCAGCCATTTTTATTTACGGAGCTTCAGGTAACCGTAGGGTGGGCAGATTTTCTGCCCACGCTGAATTTGTTTCTTGAATGATCGACCTTCCGCGTGGGTACAGCTGCCCATCCTACGCTGACAATATTGCTTAGATCTTCTTCGCCAGCAGCGCCGCATGTCCGATATAGTTGGACGGCGTCATCGCCAGCAAGTGATCCTTGGCTTCCTGCGGGATTTCCAGCTTGAGGATGAACTCGCGCAGCGCATCCTTGGAGATGCCCTTGCCGCGCGTCAGCTCTTTCAGCTGCTCGTAGGGATTTTCGATGCCGTAGCGGCGCATCACGGTCTGCACCGGCTCGGCCAGCACTTCCCAGGTGGCGTCCAGGTCTTCGCCCAGGCGCGCCGGATTCACTTCCAGCTTGTTGAGGCCGCGCAGGCAGCTGTCATAGGCCAGGATGGCGTAGCCGAGGCCGACGCCGATATTGCGCAGCACGGTGGAATCGGTCAGGTCGCGCTGCCAGCGTGACAGCGGCAGCTTTTCCGACATGTGCTTGAGCACGGCGTTGGCCATGCCCAGGTTGCCTTCGGAATTTTCAAAGTCGATTGGGTTGACCTTGTGCGGCATGGTCGAAGAACCTATTTCGCCAGCCTTGGTGCGCTGCTTGAAGTAACCCAGCGAAATGTAGCCCCAGATATCGCGGTTCAAGTCGAGCAGTATGGTGTTGCTGCGGCTGATGGCGTCGAACAGTTCGGCCATGTAGTCGTGCGGTTCGATCTGGATGGTGTAGGGATTGAAGGTCAGGCCCAGGCGCTGCTCGATCACGTCCTTGGAGAAATTCTCCCAGTCAAAGTCGGGATAGGCGGACAGGTGGGCATTGTAGTTGCCGACCGCGCCATTCATCTTGCCCAGGATTTCCACCCCGGCGATGCGCTTGACCGCGCGTTGCAGGCGCGCCACGACATTGGCGATCTCCTTGCCGAGCGTGGTCGGGCTGGCCGGCTGGCCGTGGGTGCGCGACATCATCGGCAATTCGGCATTGGCATGCGCCAGTTCGGTCAGCTTGGCGATCAGCTGCTGCAAGGCTGGCAGCAATACCGTGTCGCGCGCCGCTTTCAGCATCATGCCGTGCGAGGTGTTGTTGATGTCTTCCGAGGTGCAGGCGAAATGGATGAATTCCGACGCCGCCACCAGTTCCGGCACATCCTTGACCTGTTCCTTGAGCCAGTACTCGACCGCCTTGACGTCATGGTTGGTGACCGCTTCGATCGCCTTGATGCGTTCTGCATCGGCTTCGCTGAAGTCGCTGGCCAGCTTGTCGAGCAGGGCGCTGGCGCTGGCCGAGAAAGGCTTGATTTCAGCAAAGCCGGCATTGGACAAGGCTTGTAGCCAAGCAATTTCAACCTTGACCCGGTGGTGCATGAAGCCGGCCTCGGACAGGATCGGGCGCAGCTTGTCGGTTTTGGCGGCGTAGCGGCCATCCAGCGGGGACAGGGCGGAAAGCGTGGTAAGAGACATGATAGTGACGGCTATAGAGGTGGATGACGGGTGGATCATGATAAGGCTGGCGCGGCGATAGTTTCCATAATGCAAAATACGCCGGACAATCACAAGCGAAACCGAATTTTACCATTTACACCGTGGTAAATATGCCGCTTTGCGTGTGAGGCGGGTTGGCAACGGACAAAGTGGCCAAGGTCGAATGCTATAATCAGCCAACATTTTTTACCATAAGTGACATATGAAGCTGATCGGTTCCCTGGGTAGTCCTTTTGTTCGCAAAGTCCGCGTCGTGATGGCGGAGAAGAAGCTTGATTACGACTTTGTGCTGGAGGATGTGTGGGCGCCTGACACCAAGATCCAGACTTCCAACCCGCTCGGCAAGGTACCTTGCCTGGTGATGGAAGACGGCGGGGCGATGTTCGATTCGCACGTGATCGTCGAATATCTCGATACCCTGACGCCGGTCGGCAAGCTGATTCCGATCAACAGCCGCGAGCGCTCCGAAGTGAAATGCTGGGAAGCGCTGGCTGACGGCGTGCTGGAAGCCGGCGTGCTGATCCGCCTGGAACGCCTGCAACGGCCTGAGGAAATACGCAGCCAAGCCTGGATCGACCGCCAGCAGCGCAAGATCGACGCTGGCCTCAAAGCGATGTCTGCCGGTCTGGCGGAAAAGCCGTTTTGTTCGGGCACGCATTATTCTCTGGCGGATGTTGCGGTCGGCTGTGCGCTGGGCTGGCTCAGTTTCCGTTTTCCGGAAATCACCTGGCGCGAAGACTATCCGACGCTGGCCAAACTGTTCGAGAAATTGTCCGAGCGGCCGTCGTTCAAGGATACCGTTCCACAATAAGCTTTGCGCCGCAGGGCCGGTTTCAATTTACAATACTTAACCATGACAACGCCGAATTTCCACCACACCTGCCAAGCTGCCGCTACCAGCGCAGCGGCACTGTGCCGCGTTGTCAAAGCAAAAAAACAGCAGCTCATCTGACCGGAGCCAGCTGTTCCGTCAGATGGGCGACGGAACGGCAGGCTCTCGGTAATTTCTCCCGCAGGCAAATTCCCTCGCACCTCTGAACGGACCCGAAACGGTCAATTCATCTAGGAGTTTTGTCATGTCGATTTTTACTGGTATCTGGGTGCCGCTGATCACGCCGTTTACCCATGGGCAGGTGGATCATGCAGCCTTGCGCAAGCTGGTGCGCCATTACGCCGAAGCTGGCGTGAGCGGCCTGGTGACGCTCGGCACCACAGGTGAAGCCGCGGCGCTGGACCAGCTGGAGCAGCGTGCGGTGGTGGCCACTGTGGTTGAGACCGCCGCCGGCTTGCCGGTGGTTGTGGGTTTGGCTGGCAACCACAGCGGCCAATTGCGTGAAAACCTGCTGCATTTCAGCAGCGCCGCCATCGCCGGTTTCCTGATCCCGGCGCCTTACTATGTGCGGCCCTCGCAGCAAGGCCTGCTCGAGCACTTCAGCAGCCTGGCCGACGCCAGTCCCTTGCCGCTGGTGCTGTACGACATCCCTTATCGCACCGGCGTGCAGATCGAGCTCCAGACCTTGCTGACGCTGGCGGCGCACCCGCAAATCCAGGCGGTGAAAGACTGCGCCGGTTCGCCGGCAACCACCCAGGCTCTGATTGCCGACGGCCGCCTGCAAGTGCTGGCAGGAGAGGATGGCAATATTTTTACTACCTTGTGCATGGGCGGCAGCGGTGCAATCGCGGCCTCGGCGCATGTGCAACCGCAGCGTTTCGTTGCCCTCTATCGCGCTGTCAGCGAACAGCGCCTGCACGATGCGCGCACTATCTTTCATGAGCTGGCGCCCTTGATCCGCCTGATGTTTGCCGAAGCCAGCCCGGGGCCGGTCAAGGCAATGCTGGCGCAGCAGGGCTGGATCAGCGACGAGCTGCGGACGCCGATGACGCGGGCCAGTCCAGCCTTGCGCGCGCAGCTGCAGCAACTGTCGCAATCCTGATTAAATCGCCGGACCGGTTTTCTTAGGGGCAAAGAAAGTCGACGGCGACTGCCCGAAGGTTTTCTTGAACATGGCGGAAAATGCCGACTGGCTGGCGTAGCCGAGTTCGGCCGCGACCAGCGATAGCGGCATGCCGCGCGCAATCATCGGCGCGGCATGCGCCAGCCGCACCTGCTGCCGCCACTGGCCGAAGGTCATGCCGAGATCCTTTTCGAACAAGCGCGCCAGCGTTCTTTCCGACGCGCCAGCCCGGTCCGCCCAGGCGGCCAGCGTCATGCCGGAGTCGGGCGCTTCGATCAAGGCCTGGCAGATGGCATGCAAGCGTTTCTCAGTGGGCAGGGCGACCCGTATGCCGGGCGTCTTGGCCGCTACCAGTTCGTCCAGGATCAATCGCGTCAGCAGCGACTCGCGCACGCTGTCGACCTCGGCTTCGGTGAGGGCGGCGATCAGTTCGCGCAACAGGCTCGAGACTTCCAGCACGATGCATTCCTGGCCGGAGAACGGGTTGGCGTCGGCATGGATATACAAGGCGCGCAGTTGCGATTTTTCTATGGTGGCGATTTCATGTTTCAGCAGCGGCGGAATCCAGATCGCCCGCAGCGGCGGTACGATCCAGGTGCTGTTGCCGACGGTGACGCGCAGCACGCCCTCCGGCGCATAGGTGACCTGGCCCCAGGGATGGGAGTGCGAAGGCAGCAGCTTGGCGGCGCCCAGGTCACGGGCGCGCAGGCGCACCGGATGGCGCGCGTCGGGCACCACGTCGAGCAGGCCTATGGTGGTATGGGTCAGAATGTGCGCTGGCATAGGGATAGATGGAAGAATGGCAGAAATGCGATAAATTATGTCTTCCTATCTTAAAACAGTCTTCCATTTTTTGCTTACACTTCATTCTTGCGAATGATAAACGGTAACTTGGCTGCTGCTGGCGCCATTCTGTTTTCTTTTTTGCACCTTTTTCCAACTATTCAGTACATCGCCATGTCAACCGCTGCCAAGCAGATTTCCCCTGCGCTAGGGTCGTCGGATGCCGAAAAAACCGGCTTTCGCGTACTCGGCGCCATCAGTTTCGCCCATTTCCTGAACGACATGATCCAGTCGCTGATCTTGTCCATCTATCCGCTGCTGAAAGGGAATTTCAATCTCAGCTTTGCGCAGATCGGCCTGATTACCCTGACTTACCAGATCACGGCGTCGATCCTGCAGCCGGTGGTAGGGATGTACACCGATAAACACCCGAAACCGTATTCGCTGGCGCTGGGCATGGGCTTCACGCTGGTCGGGCTGCTGCTGCTGTCGGTGGCGCCAAACTACGGCATTTTGCTGCTGGCAGCGGCCTTGGTCGGCACCGGCTCTTCCATCTTCCACCCGGAATCCTCGCGCGTGGCGCGCATGGCTTCTGGCGGTCGGCATGGCCTGGCGCAATCGATCTTCCAGGTCGGCGGCAATGCCGGCAGCTCGATGGGTCCGCTGCTGGCGGCCTGGGTGGTGATCCCGCACGGCCAGAGCAGCATCGCCTGGTTTTCCGGCGCGGCCTTGCTGGCGATCCTGGTGCTGTGGCAGATCGGCAACTGGTACAAGCGCAAGCGCCAGGAAGCTAAGGGCAAGCCGGCCAAGGCCCAGCATCACTATGTGGCGCTGCCGCGCAAGAAGGTCATGTTTTCCATCGGCATCCTGCTGATGCTGATCTTCTCGAAGTATTTCTACATGGCCAGCCTCAGCAGCTATTTCACGTTTTACCTGATCGATAAATTTCAGTTGTCGGTGCAGGCGGCGCAGCTGCATCTGTTCGTTTTCCTGTTTGCCGTGGCGGCCGGCACCGTGCTGGGCGGCCCGATCGGCGACAAGGTCGGCCGCAAGCTGGTGATCTGGGTTTCGATCCTGGGCGTGGCGCCGTTCACCCTGATGCTGCCGTATGCCAACCTGTTCTGGACCGGCGTCCTGACCGTGGTCATCGGCGTGATCCTGGCGTCGGCCTTCTCGGCGATCCTGGTGTTCGCCCAGGAACTGGTGCCGGGCAAGGTCGGCACGGTATCCGGCCTGTTCTTCGGCTTTGCCTTCGGCATGGGCGGCATCGGCGCCGCGGCGCTGGGCAAACTGGCCGACATGACCAGCATCGGCTATGTCTACCAGGTGTGTTCTTTCCTGCCGCTGATCGGCTTGCTGGCGATGTTCCTGCCGAATCTTGAGGGACACCGGCGCAAGGTGGCCGGCTGATCGCGGATCGCCTCAAGCCATAAAAAAAGCGCGCTGTTGTCAGCGCGCTTTTTTATTGCCGGTATAGGTATAGCGTCTTTATTTTTTCTGTTTTGCAGTCCACTGTTCCAATGCCTGCAAGGTATTGGCGACGTGCTTGTCAGGATCCAGGCTGCTGTATTCATAGATGATGCTGCCGTTCGGCGCAATCACATAGGAGACGCGGTCGGCATAGCTGGTTTTGGACAGCAGCACGGAATCATAAGACTTCATGATTTTTTGATCGGTGTCCGCCGCCACCGCGAATTTGCTGCGGCATTCGCTGACGGAAAACTTGTTGAGGGTGTCGATGTTGTCGGCTGAAACGCCGATCACGGTGGCGCCCAGCGCCTTGTATTTGTCGACGGCGTCGGCAAACAGATGGGCCTCGATGGTGCAGCCCTTGGTGAAGGCTGCCGGATAAAAATACAGCACTACCGGCCCTTTTTTCAGCTCGTCAGCCAGGGAATAGTTGAACACCTTGCCGCCAAGCGAAGCCTGGGTGGTGAAGGCGGGCGCCTGGTCGCCGGCCTTTAGGGCGGCAAAGGCCGGTGCTGCAACAGAACTACAGATCAACAGAGTGGCAATCAGTCGTTTCATGGTGGGTGACTCCTGGTTAAAGATAAGCACCATCATGCGGCGAGTTGCGAGTATTGTCCAATTACATGTTCAACCTGGAATAGCGGACAAGTAATAGCGTTTCCAGGTTGCTGCCATGGTTAGCGCCAGCCTCTGCCACCCCAGCCACGGCCACCACCACCCCAGCCACGGCCCCAGCCGCCATAGTAGCCAAAGCCGATGTCGACGCTAGGCGCCACATACACCGGCGCCGGTGCGTAATAGCCACCGCCGTAATAATCGCCGCCATAGTATCCGTTGCCGCCATAAGGTACGGCAACACAGCCGCCTAGCAGCAGGCTGGCTCCCAGCGCTGCACTGATTAATAGTAATTTTTTCATGATGCCCTCCGTCCATGCGACTAATGCAGGTTCGATTTAAGGGTAGCAGATAAGTTCAGGGAGGGAAGTGCGCCATGTATCACGCCGGAATGGCTGAGAGTGGGAGTATCTGGCAATTAAAGATAAAACAAGGGCGGAAAGAGAGGGATTTTTCACATACCCCGCCTAGTATGACGGCGGGGCATGAAAAATGTTGTGCTACTTTTACAAACGGTAACCAAATACCCGATGGAATTGCTCATCGATTTCGGCGCGGCTGGGCGCATGGTTTTGCGGCCCTTGGTGGGCAATCTTGATGCTGCCCAGCAAGCTCGACAGGCGGCCGGTGGTAGCCCAGTCCATGCCGTTGCTGATGCCGTACAGCATGCCGGCGCGGAAGGCGTCGCCGCAGCCGGTCGGATCCAGCACCCGTTCCGCCTGGACGCAAGGGATGTCGATCTTGTTGCCGCCGGTGTAAATTTCCGCGCCGAGTTCGCCGCGGGTGACCACCAGTGCGGAAACCCGTTCAGCGATTTGCGCCAGCGTCAGGCCGGTGCGCGAAGCCAGCATTTCGGCTTCGTAGTCATTCATCGCGATGTAAGTGGCGAGTTCGATAAAATGTTTCAACTCGTCGCCATTGAACATCGGCATGCCTTGGCCCGGATCGAAGATCAGCGGAATGCCTTGCGCCACGCAGTCTTCCGAGTGCTGCAGCATGCCGTCGCGGCCATCCGGAGCGACAATCGCCAGCTTGACCGGGCCCGCTTCGGCAACCTTGTTTTCGTGCGAATAGGTCATCGCGCCAGGATGGAAGGCGTTGATCTGGTTATTGTCTGCGTCGGTAGTGACGAAGCATTGCGCGGTATAGATCGACTCGATGGTGCGCACCGTTTTGCGCGAAATGCCTTGGCGGTCGAGCCGCGCCAGGTAGTCGCCGCCGTCGTGGCCGATGGTCGCCATGATTTGCGGATCGCCGCCCAGCAGCTTCAGATTGTAGGCGATATTGCCGGCGCAGCCGCCGAAGTCGCGGCGCAAGGTCGGCACCAGGAAGGAGACGCTGATCTTGTGCAGCTGGTCCGCCAGCAGCGCATCCGAGAATTTGCCCGGATATTGCATGATGACGTCGAAAGCCAATGAACCGCAGATGAGAGAGGTCATATCAAATAAGTTGAAAGCTTGCTGGTTGGCGCTTTAGCCTGCGCAAAGATTAAGGATAAAACAGGTATACACGATAGCCCGATGCCTTGAGCTGCAACAGCTCAAAGGTTACCTTGACTGGCTGTTCCTGGTCGCTGGCAAAACCCTGTGCCAGGTTGGCCGATGGATTCAGATAGTCATGCGGCGCAAACACCCGCCGCGCGATGGGCTTCTCGTTGGCATCGTTCAAGGTCAGCTCGATGTTGGGCCAGGCTTGCACGGTGTCGCTGTGGTTGCGCAGCAGCAGGTTCAGCGAAAACAGGTTGCGCGCCGGATCGAGCGCCTGCAATTCATTGGCTTCAAACGAAATGCTGTCGATCTTCATCGGCAGGCCGACGCTGCAGCCGAGCTTGGCGCAGGCGCTGGTCAGCACTGGCTTCAGCTGCGGCATGCGGGCAGCCAGCTGGTCGCGGAAAAAATAAGTCGACTGGCCGGCCAGGGCGAGCAGCAGCACGGCGCCGATGCCCAGCATGGCGTTGCGCTGGATGGCGCCGATGCGCTGCTGGCGCCGCCCGTTGAGCACGAAGTCGGGTTCATCGGCCAAGGGTTCTTCTGCTTCAACTGCTTTTTGCCGGCTTTTTTTCTTGCCGCCTTCCGCGCCTTCGGCGGCGTCGGATGTCGCTGCGGCAGCATTCTTTTCTCCGCGCCATGGCTTGCGCTGCAGCTCGTCGATGATGCGGTCGAGTTCGTCGTCATCCGGGTTGCCGGCTGAGGCGCCATCCTTGCCCTTGGCCGCCAGCGTGTAGTCGTCCTGGCCGGCGACATGCATCAAGGTCATGCGCGCCATCTGCTCTTCCGGCTCGTCGTCGGCATGGCGATGCCAGACATTCGGCGCCGGCAGGCTGCCGTTGTCCTCGCCGGCTTCGTCGGCCGAGGGTTTGATCAGGCCGAACGGCGTGTGATGGACGTCGGCCGGGGCGGACTGGCTGGTTTCTTCGGCGATGCGCAGGTCTTCTTCGAGGCCGTCGATGGCGGCTTCGACCCGGGTGCTGCTGGCGCTTGCGGCTTTGGCATCGGCGCTGGCGGACGATGCGTGGGGAGCCGCAGCTGGCTGCGGGTGAGCATCGGCGTTTGCCGTGCCGGCTTGCTGGGACTGCTCCGGCTCAGATTCATGGAGGGCAGGGAAGGCGTGAACCGGCGCCGCCGTCTCGCTGTCGGCTTGCCGGATTTGTGGCGGCGCGATCTGCTCGGTTGCGGCAGGCAGCGCGGCCGGTGCAATTGGGGCCGCTTCTGCTTCCTGCGGCAATGCAGGAGCCGGCGTCGCCACCGGTGCCGCCAGTTCAGGCCGCACCAGGTGTTCGATGCCGTTGAATACTTCACGGCAGCTGCCGCAGCGGACCAGGCCGCCGCGCAGCTTCAGCTGGTCATTGGCGACCCGGAAGGTGGTTTGACAATGCGGACATTGCGTCGCGAGCGCCATGGCGTGCGGCTTACTTCCGAGTGCCGGTCAATGCGACCCAGCCATCTTGCTCGGCCCACACGCTCAGCGGCAGCCATTGCGCGTAGGCGGCGATGACGTCGCCGGCTTGTTCGGCCAGCACGCCGGACAGCGTCAGGCTGCCGCCGGCCGCGATGCGGCTGCACAGCATCGGCGCCATCAGCTTGAGCGGGCCGGAGAGGATGTTGGCGACCACGATGTCGTAGACCTGTGGTCCGCTTTGGTTGCCGAAATCTTCCGGCAGATAATAGGCGACTTCGCAATGATTGCGTTCGCTGTTGTAGCGGGCGGCGTCGATCGCATGCGGATCGATGTCAACACCGACCACAGTGGCGGCGCCGAGCTTCTTGGCGACCATCGCCAGGATGCCGGAACCGCAGCCGTAGTCCAGCACGGTTTGCGGCTTTTGCAGCGGCACGTTAACTTCCAGCCACTCCATGCACAGACGGGTGGTCGGGTGGCTGCCGGTGCCGAAGGCGAGGCCGGGATCGAGTTCCAGGATCAGGCCGTTGGCGTCCGGCGCATCGTGCCAGCTCGGCACGACCCAGATGTTCTTGCCGATATGGATGGGGTCGAACTGGGATTGCGTCAGGCGCACCCAGTCTTGCGCCGCGACCGGACGCAGCGAGTAGGGCGGCACTGCCACGCCGCAGGCCGCGGCAGCGTTGCTGACGATGGCGGCGTGGTCGGCGTCGACCTCGGCCAGCACCACCACGCGGCTGCGCTGCCAGGCGGCTTCTTTCGGTTCCATGCCGGGTTCGCCAAACAAGGGTTGCTCGTCGGGCGTACCGAGGTCGGCATCTTCGACCGAGACCGACAGAGCGCCAGCTTCCATCAACGCGTCGGACAGGGTCTCGGCGTCGTTCAGTGCTACATCAATAACAATTTCGGTCCAGCTCATCAGATGCCTTACACAGTGTGTGATGGATTTTTCACCGCCCGGATTGGCGGCGGTAAAAAATCCTTATTTCTTTACTGCTTTATCTGTTTCCTTGGCGACCACCGGCCGTTCGGCCAGCTTGTGTTCCAGATAATGGATGTTGGTGCCGCCTTCGATAAAGCGGGCATCGATCATCAGTTCGCGGTGCAGCTGGATGTTGGTCTGAATGCCCTCGACCACCATTTCCGACAGCGCGATCTGCATCCGCTTGATGGCTTGCTCGCGGCTGGCGCCGTAGGAAATCACCTTGCCCACCATCGAATCATAATGCGGCGGCACGAAATAGCCGGCGTAAGCGTGCGAATCGACGCGGATGCCAGGGCCGCCGGGCGCATGCCACGACAGGATCTTGCCCGGCGACGGCGTGAACTTGAACGGATCTTCGGCGTTGATGCGGCACTCGATAGCGTGACCGGTGAGCTGGATGTCACGCTGGCGGAAACGCAGTTTTTCACCGGCCGCGATGCGGATCTGTTCCTGCACGATGTCGATGCCGGTGATCATTTCGGTGATCGGATGTTCAACCTGGACGCGGGTGTTCATTTCGATGAAATAGAACTCGCCGTTTTCATACAGGAATTCAAAAGTGCCGGCGCCGCGGTAATCCATCTTGCGGCAAGCTTCGGCGCAACGATCGCCGATTTTTTCAATGATCTTGCGCGGAATGCCGGGGGCCGGCGCTTCCTCGATCACTTTCTGGTGACGGCGCTGCATCGAGCAGTCGCGCTCGCCCAGCCAGACGGCGTTCTTGAACTGGTCGGCCAGGATCTGGATCTCCACGTGACGCGGATTCTCCAGGTACTTCTCCATATACACTTCCGGATTGCCGAAAGCGGCGCCGGCTTCAGTCTTGGTCATGGTCACCGCATTGGCCAGGGCCGCTTCGGTATGCACCACGCGCATGCCGCGTCCGCCGCCGCCGCCGGCCGCCTTGATGATCACCGGATAGCCGATCTTGCGGGCAATCTTGACGATTTCCTTCGGATCGTCCGGCAACGCGCCTTCCGAACCGGGAACGCAGGGTACGCCGGCGCGGATCATGGCTTGCTTGGCTGATACTTTATCGCCCATCAGGCGGATGTTCGCCGGCCGCGGGCCGATGAAGACAAAGCCGGACTGTTCCACGCGCTCGGCGAAATCGGCGTTTTCCGAAAGGAAGCCGTAGCCCGGGTGAATCGCCTCGGCATCGGTCACTTCGGCAGCGCTGATGATGGCCGGCATGTTGAGGTAGCTCAGGCTGGACGGCGCCGGGCCGATACAGACCGATTCATCCGCCAGCTTTACATACTTGGCGTCACGGTCAGCCTCGGAATGGACCATCACGGTCTTGATGCCCATTTCACGGCAGGCGCGTTGGATGCGCAAGGCGATTTCGCCGCGATTGGCGATAAGGATTTTTTCAAACATAGGTGGTATGTGTCGCTATGGGTCAAGCGTTATCAAACTTTGGGTTGCCGGTGCGGGGCTCGCGCAGCGTCGGATGTCCAATGCTGCAGACCTGCGCCGGCAACCAGAACGGCGCAACCCCTATCAAGCGGATGCCGCCGTGCAAATTACGGGTAATGCCATGGATGACTCGGAATTGCCGGGTTACCCAATGATGAACAACGGCTGGCCGAATTCGACCGGCTGGCCGTTTTCCACCAGGATCTTCTTGACCACGCCGGAAGCGTCGGCTTCGATTTCATTCAGCAGTTTCATGGCTTCGATAATGCACAGGGTGCCGCCTTCCTTGATTTCCGAACCGACTTCGACGAATGCCGGCGAGCCGGGAGCCGAAGAGCGGTAGAAGGTGCCGACCATAGGCGATTTGACAATATGGCCTTCCGGTACGGCGGCCACTGCTTCCACCGGCGCTGCGGCGACTGGCGCCGGGGCAGCTACCTGGTACTGGGCAGGATGCTGCTGTTGCGGTTGCATCATGACAACCTGGTTTTGCTGGGATGCAGACGACTTGACGATACGGACCTTGCTTTCGCCTTCCGTAACTTCAAGTTCTTCGATGTCTGACTCCGCGACCAGGTCGATCAGCGTTTTGAGTTTTCTCAAATCCATGTGCAATCCTTCAGAATATATAAATTATGAAAAGCTATTTTTCGTTTTTTGACATGCAGATCAACGCAGTTGCGGTGATTTTGCAAAGACGTCGAGATTACTGCAATACTTTATGATGTCAACTAGAGTTTCTTAATGGCAAAATCAATTGCGGCGCGATAGCCATCCACGCCCAGGCCGCAAATGACACCGACAGCAACATCCGATAAATAGGAGTGATGCCGGAACGCTTCCCGCTGGTGGATATTCGAGATGTGGACTTCGACAAAGCGAATCGCCACGCCGCTCAGCGCATCCCGCAAGGCCACGCTGGTATGCGTCAGCCCGCCGGGGTTGATGACAATAGCGTCGATGCCTTCAGCCTTGGCCGCGTGGATGCGGTCTATCAGTGCACCTTCGTGGTTGCTTTGGAAGTGCACAAGCCGGGCGCCAGCGGCGGTAGCCTGGACCCGAGCTGCTTGTTCAACATCGCTTAACGAAGTCGAACCGTAGACTTCTGGCTCTCTTGTCCCCAGCAGATTCAGGTTGGGGCCGTTGAGTAGAAGTATATTTTTTGCCATGGAGATGATGCTCCGTTTGACGACGATGGCGCATTTTGCCGTCAAATGACGTTGACTGGCAAGGGAAAATTTGTTTCTGTGAAATTTCAGCGCGGCATTGTTAAATGTTTTTTTAATAAGCTGCGCGCTTACAGAAGAGATAAATCCTTGCGCAATTCGTCGAATTTTATACTGCCAAGATACATCTTCTTTACTTGACCATCGCGACCGATCAGGATGGTAAAAGGCAAGCCGCCGGACTGGTTCCCGAACTGCCGCAGCAGTGCGGTGGCGCTGCTGCCGGCCACATACAGGGGATAAGAGATTTTGTATTTCTCAGCGAATTTCGCGATGTTATCAGCAGAATCGACGCCGATCCCGATAATTTGAATATTCTTCGCCGCAATCTCGCCCTGCAAGGCATTCAGCTCCGGCATTTCTTCCACGCAGGGCGCACACCAGGTCGCCCAGAAATTGACGACCAGCGGCTTGCCCTTCCACTGCGAGAGAGAGCCGGTTTTGCCGCCGGCGTCTGGTATTTCCTGAGCGAACAAGGCCGCTACGGCGGCGTTGTCCGGCGCGGCCGGAGTATGGCGCTGTACGCCAAAATAGATGCCGATCGCGCAAAATAGAAGCGCAATCGGCACAAATATAAAAATATTTCTTTTCATTAATCTTCTTCTTTGTTGATCAGCGCCAGTACCGCATTTAGATCGGCGCGTTCGGCGCGTTTGCCGGACGCGGCCCTGATACTACCGCGCAAATCGTCAGTTTCATATAGGGTGAGATGCATACCCTCTTTCTTATACATGAAACTCACAGTTTCCACAGGGTCGTTATTACCCCCGCTTTTAAGGGAAGGGCTGGATGACAGTTCGAATTGGACATTCTTGTTAAAAAGGAAGATTTCCACATCTTTCGGACTGTCCACAAACAGGTGCAGATAGATGTCCGAGTGCTCGCCGGCGGTGCCGTTCAGTACCGCGCCGGTCAGGTAAGGTTTGAATTGCGCCAGTTCGCCCATGATTTCCGCCGCCAGCCGGCGCAGGTGCAAGAGCCGGACCGGCTGCGTGTCAGCGAAGAACAGTTCGTTATATATACGCACTTCGTCTTCGATCTGGGCGTTATCCGGCATGAAACTGCCGCTGCGGCCGCGATTGCTGCCGACGCACAGTTCCAGCGCCTTGCGTTTTGCGGTGCCGTAATCGGCGCCGTCCTCAGCGATCATGCGCGCCGCCGCCGCCGCGATTTCCGCGCGCAGCTGTTCTAGTTCAGGTGAGAGATTGGAGGCCATGACCGCCATGATATATCAATGCGTCAATCGCGATTATCAACGGCCCGCTTCCCGGGCCGCCAGTGAATGGCCAGCCAGATATCGTCATTGCCGATAACCCATCAATTCCGCTTTTTGAGCGCGTGGCTAACGGCGGCAGCGGCCGCTCAGGTAAAATCACGGTATTCCCTCTTTTCAGAATAGTGAAACTCAAGAATGCACATTCATATCCTTGGTATCTGCGGCACCTTTATGGGCGGTTTGGCAGTGCTGGCTAAACAGGCAGGACATAAAGTCACCGGTTGCGATGCCAATGTGTACCCGCCGATGAGCACCCAGCTTGAGGCACAGGGAATCGACCTGATCCAGGGCTTTGGCGTCGAACAGATCGCCTTGCAGCCCGATCTGTACGTGATCGGCAACGTGGTGGTGCGCGGCAATCCCCTGATGGAGGAAATCCTGAACCGCGGCCTGCCTTATGTTTCTGGTCCGCAATGGATCGGCGAGCATATCCTGCGCGACAAATGGGTGCTGGCGGTAGCCGGCACCCATGGCAAGACCACCACCTCCGCCATGTTGGCCTGGATCCTGGAGGATGCCGGCTACGATCCGGGTTTCCTGATCGGCGGCGTGCCGATGAATTTCGGCATTTCGGCGCGTCTTGCGGGCAAGCCTGGCGCTGCGGCGTCGCCGTTCTTCGTGATCGAAGCCGACGAGTACGACACCGCATTCTTCGACAAGCGCAGCAAATTTGTCCATTACCACGCCAAGACGGCGATCCTGAACAACCTGGAATACGACCACGCCGATATTTTCCCTGACCTGGCGGCGATAGAAACCCAGTTCCACCATCTGGTGCGCACCGTGCCCGGCGTCGGCCGCCTGCTGGTGAACGCCCGCGAACCGGCCTTGCAGCGGGTGCTGGAGCGCGGCTGCTGGAGCGAAAAAGAAATGTTCGGCAGCGACGCCGAGCAAGGCTGGTCGCTGGCGACCCAGGACAACGGCCATTTCGAGGTGCATTTCAATGGCGAGCTGCAAGGCCGCGTGCAATGGGAGCTGAGCGGCGAACATAACCGCATGAATGCGCTGGCGGCGATTGCCGCCGCCCGCCATGTCGGCGTGCCGCCGGCGCAGGCGATTGCCGCCCTGGCGCGCTTCGAGAATGTCAAACGGCGCATGGAACTGCGCGGCGTCGTGAGGGATATTTCCGTGTACGACGATTTTGCCCACCATCCCACTGCGATTGCCACTACTGTCGCCGGCTTGCGCAAGAAAGTCGGCAATGCCCGTATCCTGGCGGTGCTGGAGCCGCGTTCCAACACCATGAAGCTGGGCGCCATGAAAGATGCGTTGCCGGGCAGCCTGAACGAGGCCGATCTGGTGTTCGGCTATGGCGCCAAAGGTAGCGGCAAGGACGCCCTTGGCTGGGACCTGGCGGAAGCGCTGCAGCCGCTCGGCTGCAAAGCGAGTGCTTACAGCGAGCTGGACCAGCTGGTAGCCGCGATCGTCAAGGCGGCGCAGCCGGGCGACCAGGTACTGGTGATGAGCAACGGCGGTTTCGGCGGCGTCCACCAGAAACTGTTGACGGCGCTGGCTGCCCAATGATTCTGTACCTGCACGGTTTCCGTTCTTCGCCGCAATCGTTCAAGGCACGCTTGCTGGCCGAGCGCATGCGGCAGCTGGGCCGGGCCGACGAATACCTGTGTCCGCAGCTGCCGGCCTCCCCCGCGGCAGCGATCGCCCTGGCGCAGGATCTGGTACGCGAGGTCGACCCTGCGCAGCTGACCTTGATCGGCTCGTCCCTGGGCGGCTACTACGCCACCTGGCTGGCGCAGCAGGGCGGCTGCCGCGCAGTGCTGCTGAATCCTGCGGTCAAGCCGCCGCGCGACCTCGAGAAGTATGTCGGCGTCAGCACCCAATATCATTCGAATGAGCCGTTTGAGTTCAAGCGCGAATACATGGCGGAATTGCAAGCGCTGCAGGTTGATGTCATCAGCAAGCCTGAACGCTATTTCCTGATCGCCGCCACCGGCGACGAGGTGCTGGACTGGCAGGAAATGGTGGGTCACTATCCGCAAGCCCGGCAAATAGTGATCCAGGGCAGCGATCATGGCATCAGCGAGTTTGCTGACTATGCCGATGAAGTGCTGGCTTTCTGCGGCATCGCAGCGCAAGCGAGAAACCAATGACGCATGCCCGCACCCAGGCCAAATGGCATGACCACGCCAACGGCGTCGCGCCGTCCGCCACCATGCGCGGCTGGCTGACCGACCGCGTCTCGCTGACCTACAAGCTGATGGCGCACTGCCAGCAGTTCCGCGTGCAGCGCCTGCGCCAGCAGCGGGCGCTGCCGCTAGCCGAAGAATGGCAGGCGATCGGCTTGCCGCGCCGCCAGCAGGTGCAGGAGCGCGACGTGCTGCTGCGTTGCGACGGCCGCCCAATGGTGCTGGGCCACACGGTGCTGGCGCTGGACGCGACTACCACTGAATGGCCGTTTTTCGGCAGCCTGGGTGAGCGCTCACTTGGCTCCACGCTATTCGGCGATCCGCTGGTGGCGCGCGGACAGCTGCAATATGCACGCCTGTACGGCGGCCATCCGCTGGTGCGCCGCATGTGCGCCGCCAGCGGCGTCGACGCATTCGCTTACCCGTTGTGGGCCAGGCGTTCGGCTTTCCGGCGCAAGACCGGCATCATGCTGGTGACAGAAGTATTTTTCCCAGAGGTCGAGGAATTGCAGCGAGCGCGGCCGGACATCAAGATACTGTCCGCCGGTTTTTCGATTGCCTCCGATCTATCCCGGCATATCCATCCGGCCCATCAATTACTTTCCCTTGGCGCTGCAAGATAGTAAGCACTTAGTGCTGGCAGCGGTATCATCAGAAATCCACGCAGAAATTCACAAGTAAAGCACATGTAATGAATCTATTTTTTGAAGAGTCCGGCGACTTTAAAGCAGGTGTCGTACTGTCGCAGCAAGGCGAGGCCTACCAGGTCGAACTGCCAACGGGCAAACGCAGCAAGGTCAAAGCCAAGGACGTGCTGCTGCAATTTACGGCGCCGACGCCGCAGGATCTGCTGGATGAAGCCAAGCAGATCGCACAAGCCATGGAGCTCGATTTCCTGTGGGAAGTCGCCGGCCAGGAAGAATTCGGCTTTGCCGAACTGGGCGCCGAATATTTCGGCCATGCACCCTTGCCAGCGGAAGCTGCGGGCTTGCTGCTGAGCCTGCACACCGCGCCGATCTATTTTTACAAGAAGGGCAAGGGCCGCTACAAGGCGGCGCCGGAGGCATCGCTGAAAGCGGCTCAGGCCGGCATCGAAAAGAAACGCCAGCAGGCCCTGATCCAGGCTGGCTATGTCGACCAGCTCAAGGCCGGCGAGTTGCCTGAGGCGATGAAGCCGCTGGCGCTGCAGCTGCTGTTCAAGCCGGACAAGAACAGCCTTGAATATAAGGCGCTGGAAGCCGCCTGCAACGAATTGCAGACCTCGCCGCAGCGCCTGATGCTGGCGGTCGGCGGCATCGCCTCGCCGAAGCAGCTGCATTTGTCCAAGTTCCTGCTGGAATTTTTCCCCAAGGGTTCCGGCTTTCCCAAGATCACTATCCCGGCGGTGGCCGAACTGCCGCTGGCGCAGGTGCAGGCATTCTCCATCGATGACGTCACCACCACGGAAATCGACGATGCCCTGTCGGTGCAGACGCTGGCCGACGGCAATGTCCGCATCGGTATCCATATTGCCGCACCGGGCCTGGGCATCAAGCGTGGCGATGCGCTGGATGCGATCGCGCGGGCGCGCATGTCGACCGTCTACATGCCGGGCGACAAAATCACCATGCTGCCGGATGAGCTGGTGGAAGCGTTCACCCTGGCCGAAGGCAAGAACTGCCCGGCGCTGTCGCTGTACGCCACCCTGAATCCGGCCGACTGGAGCCTGGTCAGCACCGAAACCAAGGCCGAGCTGGTGCCGATTTCGGCCAACCTGCGCCACAACACGCTGGATGAACTGGTCACCGAAGAGAACCTGGCCAACGACACCGGCGACTATCCGCACAAGGCAGATATCGCCGTGTTGTGGAAATGGATACAGGTATTGGAACAAGGCCGCATGGCCAAGCGCGAGAGTTTCGGCTTGCGGCCGGAGCAGAACAACCGCGTCGATTTCAATTTCTATGTCGAGGACGATGTGGTCACCATCGCCCGCCGCAAGCGCGGCGCGCCGCTCGACAAGATCGTCGCCGAGCTGATGATTTTCGCCAACAGCAGCTGGGGCAAGCTGATGTCGGACCACGGCGTGCCCGGCATCTATCGCGCCCAGGGCGGCGGCAGCGGCGGCTGGGCTGCCAAGATGCAGGTGCGCATGGTGACGCACGCTGCGCCTCACCAAGGCCTGGGCGTGGATCAATACGCCTGGAGCACTTCGCCTTTGCGCCGCTACACTGACCTGGTTAACCAGTGGCAGATCCTGGCTTGCGTCGAAGGCGGCGTTGCTGCGCCGCTGGTGGCGCCGTTCAAGCCGCGCGATGCCGATCTGTTTGCGATCGTCTCCGGCTTTGACGCCGCTTACTCCGGCTACGGCGACTTCCAGTCGAACATGGAGCGTTACTGGTGCCTGCGCTGGCTGGGCCAGGAACAGGCGCGCCAGGTAGAGGCCGCGGTGCTGAAGGATGAAATCCTGCGGCTGGCAGAGATCCCGCTGATCATCAAATTGCCTGGCATGCAACAACTGGCGCGTGGCACCCAGGTCAAGCTCGACATCATCCGCTGGGATGAAGTCGACCTGACGGTTGAGGCGCGTCTGCTGGAAGTTTCGGCGCCGCCGCCTGGCGTCGACGGCCAGCAGCTCGACGAGCCGGACGAGGAAGAGGAGCTGGCCGCGGAACTGGATGCCGCCATGGATATGCCGCACGAGAGTATCGAAGCCGAGCTGGAAGCTGCAGCCGACAGTGAAGCTGCCGTGCCGGTCGCTGATGACGAGAGTGCAACCCTGGAGAGCAAACCGGCAGCGGAGTGACGGTATCAGGCAAGGGAAAGCTGCAGTAAATTTCCTGTGGGCATCTCTCTGTCGTAGAATGCTTCCCTTGTAGAATTCTTCGCTTGTAGAATTTCTCTCCTCTCACTTTTAACAGCGACCCTTGGCACACGCGTGAAATCCTTTTTTCAAAATCGAATCCTGGTCGGCGCCATCGCGGCATCGGTATTGGCGCATGCGGCGCTGCTGGCGGTGCGCTTCGCCGCGCCCGAAGCCTTCAAGCTGAAGCCCACCGATCCGGCGCTGGAAGTGATCCTGGTCAACGCCAAGCACAATACCAAGCCGGTCAAGCCGGAGGCGCTGGCGCAAGCCAACCTGGATGGCGGCGGCAATGCCGACGCCGGCCGCGCCAAATCGCCGTTGCCGGACATGCGCAAATCGGAGGACGGCGACAATGTCCAGGCCACCAAGCGCCGCATCGAACAGCTGGAACAGCAGCAACAGCAGATGCTGGCGCAGATGAACAAGCAGACGCCGCTGAAGATGCCGGCCATGGACGTGCAGGAAAAGGCCAGCGACAACACGCCGCAACCAAATGGCCGGGACCTGGTTGAAAGCGCCAAGGCGATCGCCCGCAGGGAAGCTGAAATCTCAAAGAATATCGACGACTACAACAAGCGGCCGAAGAAGACGCAGATCACGCCGAGCACCCGTGCGGTCGGCTATGCGGCTTACTACAAGGCTTTCCAGGACAAGGTCGAAAAACTGGGTACCTTGAATTTCCCGAAAAAGAATGGCAAGAACCTGTACGGCAAGCTGGTGGTCTATATTCCGATCTACCAGGATGGTTCTCTGTATACCAAGGAAGGCGGTGCCCGCATCGAGCGTGGCTCCGGCAATCGCGACCTCGATGCCGCCACCCTGAAAATCATCGAGCGCTCGGCGCCGTTCGGGCGCTTCCCCGAGAACATGCGCAGCAGCGGTAAGGACGATGTGTGGGAAGTGATTTCCACTTTCGAGTTTACCCGCGAGGGTTTGCTGGAAGCGCAATTGATGGGCGGGGCTAACCAATGACCAACAGTGCTGGATTCGCCGCTTATGTGGTGATCGGCAATCCGATCGCCCACAGCAAATCGCCTGCGATCCATGCTAGCTTTGCTGCCGACACCGCGCAGGACATGGCCTATGCGCACCTGCTGGCGCCGCTCGACGGCTTCGCCGCCACGGTGCAGAAGTTCATCGCGCAGGGCGGCCGCGGCGCCAATGTCACCGTGCCGTTCAAGCTGGAAGCCTACGCGCTGGCGAATCAGCTGACTACCCGCGCTCAGGCGGCCGGCGCCGTCAATACCCTGATATTCGACGACGGCCTGATCCGCGGCGATAACACCGATGGCGTCGGCCTGGTCAGCGACATTGTGCGCAATGCCGGCTTTGACCTGGCGGGCAAGAACATCCTGCTGCTGGGCGCCGGCGGCGCGGCGCGCGGCGTAATCCTGCCGCTGCTGGAACAACAGCCGGCGCGGCTGACGATCGCCAACCGCACGGTGCTCAAGGCCGAAGAACTGGTGCAGCAGTTCCAGCAGTACTGCGGGCAGCCCGGCATCCTGAGCGCCTGCAGCTTCGCCGATGCGACGCAGCCGTTCGACCTGGTGATCAATGCCACCTCGGCCAGCCTGCAGGCGCAGCTGCCGCCGCTGGCTGCCAGCGTATTCAGCCCGGCGACCCTGGCTTATGACATGATGTACGGCAGCCAGCCGACCGTCTTCATGCAGTTCGCGGCCGCGCAGGGAGCGCGCGTGCGCGACGGCCTGGGCATGCTGGTGGAGCAGGCGGCAGAAGCGTTTTTTGTCTGGCGCGGCGTGCGGCCGCATACTGACGCCGTATTTGCCGCCTTGCGCGCCCAGCTTTAAGCGGGTATCGCTGTTCCGATTATTTATTTGCAGGAAATCAGAATGAAATCAGTCGGCAAGATTTTTTTGCGTTTATGTTTGCTGCTGATCGCTGCAGTTTTACTGCTGCAAGTCTATTTTTTCGTGCAGATCTGGTGGTGGGTCGATCACAATCCTAGCTCCACCAGCTTCATGCGCCATCGCCTGTCCGAGCTGCAGGAAACCGTGCCGGACGCCCAGCTGCAATTCAAATGGATTCCGTATGCGCGCATTTCGAGCAATCTGAAGCGCGCCATCATCGCTTCCGAGGACGCCAATTTTTCCGAGCATGACGGCGTCGACTGGGATGCGCTGGAGCAGGCCTACGAGAAGAACACGAAAAAGGGCAAGGTCGTGCGCGGCGGTTCCACCATTACCCAGCAGCTGGCGAAAAACCTGTTCCTGTCGGGCGAACGCAGTTATTTGCGCAAGGGCCAGGAACTGGTCATCACCTATATGCTGGAATTCCTGATGGACAAGGAACGCATCTTTGAAATCTACCTGAACGTGGTGGAGTGGGGCAACGGCGTATTCGGCGCCGAGGCGGCGTCCCAGCACTACTACAGGATCTCGGCCGCCAACCTCGGCGCCAGCCAGGCCGCCCGGCTGGCGGTGATGCTGCCGCGGCCGCGCTTCTACGACAAGAATCGCGGTTCGGCCTATCTGTCGCAACGTACGGGTTTGATTTTACGGCGCATGGGATCGGCCGAATTGCCTTAATATACGGGCCTGACGGAAGTTGTTTAAATTGCAGCAGTATCCGCTTGCCGGAATGTAAAAGCTGCACGGCAACTTCCCTGAAAAATCAGTCTGCGAGGTAAGCGTGATCAATGTATTCGTATTGCAAAACGGCCGGCTCAACCAGGTCAACATCGAGAGCCATAGCGACCTGCAACAGGTCCAGCCGGTCTGGGTCGACCTGACCGAACCGAACGACCAGGAACGCGCCTGGGTCAAGAGCATCTACGGCGTCACCTTGCCCGGCGAGGATGAAGTCAAGGATATCGAAGCGTCAGCCCGTTATTACGAAGCGGAAAACGGCGACCTCCACCTGCGCACCGATTTCCTGTTTGAAGAAGACGACGGCCCGTCGTCCACTGTCACGGTCGCCTTCATCCTGGCGCGCAACATCCTGTTTTCAGTGCATGGCGAAGATTTGCCGGTATTCCGCCTGGTGCGCATGCGCGCACGCTCGCGGCCGGGCTCTATCGGCGATTACAAGGACGTGCTGCTCGACCTGTACCAGACCGATGCCGAGTACTCCGCCGACGCCCTGGAGGGCGTCTACAAGAAGCTGGATGAGGTCAGCCAGCGCGTGCTGCAAAAGAAACTGACCGACCAGGCCGCGGCCGAAGCGCTGAGCGCGATGGCGCACGAGGAAGACCTGAATGGCCGCATCCGGCGCAACATGATGGATACCCGGCGCGCCGTCAGTTTCCTGATGCGCGGACGCTTGCTGAACGTGGATCAGTTTGAAGATGCGCGGCAGATCTTGCGCGACATCGAATCGCTGGACGGCCACACCGCTTTCCTGTTCGACAAGATCAACTTCCTGATGGATGCGACGGTCGGCTTCATCAACATCAACCAGAACAAGATCATCAAGATCTTCTCGGTAGCCTCGGTGGCGTTCCTGCCGCCGACGCTGATCGCCAGCATCTACGGCATGAACTTCCGTTTCATGCCGGAGTTCGAGTGGCACCTGGGCTATCCGCTGGCGCTGGTGCTGATGGTGTGCTCGGCGATCACGCCGTTCTGGTATTTCCGCCGGCGCGGCTGGCTGAATTGAACGCGGAATGGGCGTGCCTCGGTCGAGTCGTCATTCCCGCGAACGCGGGAATCCAAGTTGCTCAATATGGCAGTGAAAATGGATTCCCGCGTTCGCGGGAATGACGTGGCTGACGAGGCCGGGACGTGAAGTTGGGGGGGGGGCTAGTTCGGGGCGCGAATGACCGGGCCGCCTGGCCCGGTATGTGGCGAATTTTTAAGCCAGTTGCGCAAACGCCCCGCTTGCAGCAGCGATGGTGGCATCGATGATGGCGTTGTCATGCTGTGCTGAGACGAAACCGGCTTCAAATGCCGATGGCGCCAGGTAGACGCCGGCATCCAGCATGGCGTGGAAGAATTTGTTGAACAAATCCTTGTTGGAAGCCATCACCGCGGCGTAGGTACCCGGCACTTCTGCTGAAAAATACAAACCGAACATGCCGCCGATGGCGTCGCCGCTGAAGGTGACGCCGGCTTCCTTGGCGGCGCCGCTCAAGCCTTGCACCAGCTTGCCGGTTTGTGCCGCCAGCCGGGTGTAGAAGTCCGGTTCCTGGATCAGCTTGAGCGTGCTCATGCCGGCCGCTACCGCCACGGGGTTGCCGGACAGCGTACCGGCCTGGTACACCGAACCGAGCGGCGCCATGTGCTTCATCAGGTCGGCGCGGCCGCCGAAGGCTGCTACCGGCAAGCCGCCGCCGATCACCTTGCCCAGCGCCGTGATGTCCGGCTTGATGTTGTACAGCGCTTGGGCGCCGCCCAGCGCCACGCGGAAACCGCACATGACTTCATCGAAAATCAGCACAGTGCCGTACTGCGTGCACAGACGGCGCATGGTTTGCAGGAATTCCGGCGTCGCCCGCACCAGGTTCATGTTGCCGGCCACCGGCTCGACGATGACGCAGGCGATCTGGTCGCCCATGTCCTTGAAAGCCTGTTCCAGCTGCTCGCAGCTGTTGTAGTCCAGCACCAGCGTGTGCTTGACGAAATCTTCCGGCACGCCGGCCGAAGTCGGATTGCCGAAGGTCAGCAAACCGCTGCCAGCCTTGACCAGCAGCGAATCGGCGTGGCCGTGGTAGCAGCCTTCGAACTTCAAGATCTTGTCGCGGCCGGTGGCGCCACGCGCCAGGCGCAGCGCGCTCATGGTGGCTTCGGTGCCGCTGGAAACCAGGCGCACTTGTTCGATCGACGGCACCAGCTTGCAGATTTCTTCGGCAATCTCGATTTCGCCCTGGGTCGGTGCGCCAAAGCTGAGGCCGCGCGCAGCCGCATCTTGCACGGCCTTGATCACTACCGGATGGGCGTGGCCAACGATCGCCGGACCCCAGGAACCGATGTAGTCGATGTAGCGGCGGTCGTCGGCGTCCCAGAAATAAGGCCCCTCGGCGCGCGTGATGAAGCGCGGCGTGCCGCCGACCGAGCGGAAAGCGCGCACCGGCGAATTGACGCCGCCGGGAGTGGTCAGTTGAGCGCGGGCGAACAGAGTGTCGTTATTTGATGTCATTTTCTTGGTGTCGGGAAAATTGTTCACGAGAGATGTGTGTATGCATGAATCCGGCTCTCCGGCGGGTTCGGAGAGCCTGAAAATCAGGAGTCGCTGGCAGCGCCTTCGTCTTTTTCTTCGCGTTCCAGTCCTTCTTCGCGCGCCCAGAAATAGCGGTCCGGGATCAGCTTGCCCATGCCCAGCCGCTGCGCCGCGGTGACCGCCGCCAGGGTGAATTCCTGGGCTTCGGAAACCGCTTCAGGCACGTCCAGGCCGTTGGCCAGCATGGCCGCGACCGCTGCCGACAAGGTGGTGCCGGCGCCGCTGAAAGAGCCGGAGACGCGCGGCCAGGTATCCTGCCGCACCACGCCGCTTTCGCTGAACAAGGTGTTGCCGATTTCAGCGGCGGGAGTAGGGGTGCCGGTCACGAACAGATATTCGCAGCCGAGTTCGATGATGCGCATCGCATCGATGCTCAGCATGTCTTCCGACGACGGTTCGCGCCAGGTTTCCGCCAGCCGCGCCAGCTCCACCGCCGACAGCACCATGACGGTAGTCTGCGGAATCAGCAGTTCACGGATAGCGGTCAGCAAGTCTTCGCTGTCTTGCCCCTGATCCGGCATGGCCGATAAAAAAGGGTCTAGAATCAGCGGGATTTCCGGATAGTCGGAGACAATTTCGGCAATTACCGATACGCTCTCGATGCTGCCGACGGCGCCGACCTTGAAGGCGGCTACCGGCATGTCTTCGAGCAGCACGCGGGCCTGGTCGGCGACCCAGTCGGCATCGATCTGCTGGGTGTCTTCGATGCGGGCGGTGTCGCCGATCAGTATCGACGTGATGACAGACAGGCCATGGCAGCCCATCGCTGAAAAGGTGGCCAGGTCTGCCTGGATGCCGGCGGCGCCGACTGGGTCGGCCACGCCGAAGGTCAATATAAGAGGAGAAGTTTGGTTTTGCACGGCGGGTAGATTAAGATATCCGACTTTGCATTTTACTTGATTGAAGGGTCACTGCCGTGAGCAATAACGAAAGCAACGCAACATCGAAGCCGGAATACAAAACCTGGATGTGCCTGATTTGCGGCTGGGTCTATGACGAAGAGGCTGGTTTGCCGGAAGAAGGCATCGCGCCGGGCACTTTGTGGAACGACGTGCCGATGAACTGGACCTGTCCGGAATGCGGCGCGCGCAAGGAAGATTTCGAAATGGTTGCCATTTAATCCAGTTACCTCTTTTTTATTGCAGGAAGATTAAGTTATCGTTCTCAGTTACAAAATAAATTGAACTTTACCGGCTTCTCTATATAAAACATTGTCCTAAGGAATGTCTTTCTTTGTTACAGTGACGCCGTAGATTTATTTGGATTGAATGAGACGATTTCATGACAACATCACTTGGCGGCGTCAACCTGAAGGTAATGGTGATTGACGATAGCAGCACGATTCGTCGTTCTGCGGAGATTTTCCTGAGCCAGGCCGGCTATCAGGTGGTACTGGCCGAAGACGGCTTCGATGCCTTGGCGAAAGTCAACGATCATAAACCTGCGCTGATTTTTTGCGACATTCTGATGCCTCGCCTGGATGGCTATCAAACCTGCGCCCTGATCAAAAAGAGCGCCAAATTCCATGCAACGCCGGTGGTCATGCTGTCGTCCAAGGACGGCTTGTTTGACCGCGCCCGCGGCGCCATGGTCGGTTCAGACGAATATCTCACCAAGCCGTTCACCAAGGACAGCCTGCTGAAGGCGGTGCGGCAGCATACCCAGACCGTTGACGGCGCTGTGCCGGCGGTGGCCTGAATTGCGTCGCCTGAACGATTAAAACGATTAACTAATTGACGTAAATAAGTGACGTAAATACCTTACGCACTTGAAGTAAATAAAGGTTGAAAATGGCCATACAGAAAATTCTCATTGTCGACGACTCCCCAACAGAGCGTTATTTCCTGACTGACATCCTGGCGAAGGCCGGCTATTCCGTGTCGACTTCCGAAAACGGCGAAGGCATCCTCGACAAGATCAAGGCGGACAAGCCGCAGCTGATCCTGATGGATGTGGTGATGCCAGGCCAGAACGGCTTCCAGGTGACGCGCTCGATCACGCGCGACGACGATACCAAGGATATCCCGATCATCATCTGCAGCAGCAAGGGCCTGGAAACAGACCGCATCTGGGGCTTGCGCCAGGGCGCGCGCGACTACCTGGTGAAACCTATCGATCCGAAGGAACTGCTGGCTAAAATCGCTGCGCTTGGTTAATCGAGCGCCGGAGTTGGAATTTAAGTTTGACCTACGGCTACAACCCATATGACCCAATCAACCTCGCCTCTGACGGCGGAATTGTCGCCATCAACGCCGCTGCAGCCAGTCAACAAGGTTGCACTCGACGCCGACTCGCGCCGCAGCCGGCTGCGCGAATTCCAGTCGCACTTGCTGGAGCGCATGCAGGCCGCGCGCAGCGGCAGCGAGACGCAGGAAAGCCAGCTTGGCCTGCAGATTGGAAGCAGCCGTTGGTTGTTGAATCTGCAAGAGGCTGGCGAAATCGTCGCCGTCGACCAGATTTCGCGGGTGCCGCTGACTCACGACTGGTATCTGGGCCTGAGCAATGTGCGCGGCACGCTGATCAGCGTGATCGATTTTGCACGCTTTCAGGGACATGGATTGACGCAAATTGACAAGGAATGTCGGATTGTCGCTTTCGCGCCGACATTTTCTTTCAACAGCGGCTTGCTGGTTTCGCGCGTCCTGGGTTTGCGCAACGTCGCCCAAATGACCCTGCAGGCCGCGGATCCGCTGGATCAGGCCGGCCCCCGGCGCTATCTCGACAGCGAGTCCCAGGTGTGGACCGAGCTGAGCATGGCCCAAATCTTGCACGACCCTCGTTTTTTACAAGTAGGTTTATGAGTCCCAGGCGCCGTTGCAACAGCAAGGGCGTCCGGTGGCAGCGAATTGGTAATTAGGAGATTCTGTAATGGCATTCAAACTACCGTCTTTATCCAAGGCGGCCAAGGAAGAGCAGGGCGAGGCTGGCGATCGTTTCATGCAGGACGCGCTGATGCACGATCCTGAACAGACTGTCATGGAAGAACGTTTCATTCCTGAACCACCGCCGGCGCCTTTCGTGGCGCCGCCTGCTGCACCGGCCCCGGTTTACACGCCTGAGCCAGCTGCGGCGCCAAGCTTTGCCGCCGCGCCGCAAGCTGCCGTGGCAGCCGCACCGGCCGCCGCTTTCGCCGGCGCCGCCGCCGAACTTGCCAGCCCGGATGCACGGCCATTGCCATTGATCGGCAAACTGCCGCAGCAAAAGCAGATCCGTCTGCTGCTGATCGCGCTCGGCGCAGGTTTGCTGCTGACCATCCTGTTCCTGTGGCTGAACGCCAAGAGCTCCACCATGAGCTCGACCCAGACCCAGATCGCCGGCGACGCGCTGATGCACTCGCAGCGTATCGGTAAGGCGACGCCGAATGCGATTCAAGGTAATCCGGAAGCGTTCAAGCAGCTGGCCGACAGCCGCAAGGAATTCAACCAGGATTTGAGCGTCCTGTCGAAAGGCGGCGATTTCAAGGGGCACGATATCAGCACCCCGAGCGCTGCCATGGATTCCAAGCTGACCGATGTCAACAAGGTCTGGTCGAATACCGACAAGGCTGCGGACACCATCCTCAAGCTGCAAAAGGAATTGACCAGCTTCGGTGTGACGCTGCAAAAACTGAACGGTATCTCGCCTAACCTGCTCGACCTGTCGGAACAGATCGCGACCCTGAAGACCCAGACCGGTGCTACCCCGCGTGAAATCGCGGCATCCTCGCAGCTGGTCATGCTGACCCAGCGTCTGGGCCGTAGCGCCAACGAATTCCTGACCTCGGAAGGTGTGAACCCGGAAACGGCGTTCTTGCTGGGCAAGGACACCAACACTTTCCGCGACATCGTCAGCGGCTTCCTGAACGGCAGCGATGTATTGCGCCTGCCGGCCAGCAAGAACGAAGAAGAGCGCAGCAAGCTGACAGAACTGGAAAAGAGCTTTGCCGAATACCAGGAATCGGTGGCATCGATTCTGGGCAACATGCAGAACTTCGTTTCCGCCAAACAGTCCGAGCAGTTGATCTTTACCGAGAACGAAAATCTCAAGCAACGCCTGGGCGCCCTGCAAGATACCTATCGTAGCGCACAGGATACGCAAAGTATCTGGTTCTGGCTGATGCTGTTGTCGGCCTTTGCAACTCTGCTGGCTGCTGCCGCGATTGCCTGGGTGCAGGTGCAGGACGGCCGTCACCGTACTCACGAAGCTGACGTGCGCCGGATGGAAGCGGAAGAACAGCGTCTGCAAGCGATCAAGCAGGAAGAAGATGCAAGTAACGCCAACGACCAGAACCAGGCCGCGATTTTGCGCCTGATGAATGAATTGCAGGAAGTGGCGGACGGTGACTTGACGGTGCAGGCGACGGTGTCGGAAGACATTACCGGCGCGATCGCCGACTCGGTTAACTATACGGTGGAAGAATTGCGCGGACTGGTCGGACGGGTTACCGCAACGGCGCAGCAGGTTACCGTGGCGTCGGACCAGGCGCAAAGCATTTCGATCGAACTGCTGGCAGCGTCGCAACGGCAGTCGCGCGATATTCAGGAAACCACGCAAGCGGTCCTGGACATGGCGACTCAGATTACCGACGTCTCCAAATCGGCCAGCGAATCAGCTGAAGTGGCGCGCCAGTCGGTGAGCGCGGCGGAAGAAGGTTCCAAGGCGGTGGAAAACGCGATTTCAGGCATGAACGAAATCCGCGAGCACATCCAGGAAACTTCCAAGCGCATCAAGCGGCTGGGTGAATCGTCCCAGGAAATTGGTGAAATTACCGAACTGATTTCCGACATTACCGAACAGACCAACGTGCTGGCGCTGAATGCGGCGATCCAGGCGGCTTCGGCCGGCGAAGCCGGACGCGGATTCTCGGTGGTTGCGGAAGAAGTTCAGCGCCTGGCGGAACGTTCTGGTGCAGCGACCAAGCAGATTGGTGCGCTGGTGCGTACCATTCAGACCGACACCCACGATGCGGTGGTGGCGATGGAGCGCTCGACGCAAGGGGTGGTCGAGGGTGCCAAGCTGTCAGATGCGGCCGGTGCGGCGCTGTCAGACATCCGGCGCGTTTCGAACCGCCTGGCGGAACTGATTCAAAGCATTTCCTCGACGACCGAGCAGCAGGCGAATTCTGCCAACGGCGTGGCTACCAACATTCAGAATATTCTTTCAGTGACGGAAAAGACGCGGGAAGGTACACGCCAGACGGCGCTGTCGATTCGCGAACTGTCGAAGCTGGCGGAAGATCTGAAGAGTTCGGTATCGCGTTTCCGCGTGACCAATTAATGTGTAGTCCCGCGCTAGCCGGCCTGACGACAGGCCGGCTAGCGCGGTATCGGCCAAGGCTTGCCCGGGTTTGCGCTGCTACTGCCGCAATCGCGGGTGACGTTTTGGCCGATATGCATCATGGTCAACCCGTTTGACCACCCCCTGAACCCATGAGGCAGTCATGACCACCGATTTTTCCAGTACCGCTGACTCTACGCGGACTCATCTTGATACCGGACCATTGTCATGGGTGATGAGCGAAATTCGCGAGGCGCTGAACCAGTCCGGCAACGCCTTGTCGCAAATTCACGACAAGCAACAGGCCGGCGACGATCATTCGACCGCCATCCGTCATGCCAAGACTTATCTGCACCAGGCGCACGGCGCTTTGCAGATGGTCGACATCGACGGCGTCATCATCATCACGGAAACCGTTGAAGAGCTGCTTGAGCGCGCCGAATCCGGCCAGGCCGAACTGACCGCGCAACATGTGCAGATCATAGGCAATGCCTACCAGGCGTTGATCGAGTACCTGGACGAAGTACTGGCCGGCGGCAGCCATCAGCCGGTGCGCCTGTTTCCTTATTACCAGGCGCTGCTGGAAATCCGCGGCGCTGAAAGAATCCATCCGGCCGACCTGTTTTTCCCCGACCTGACCATCCGCCCGCATTTCCCTGCCGCCGAACATGCGGTAGCGATTGAAGCCGAAGCTTACCTGCCGCTGCGCAAGCGTTTTGAGCGCGCGCTGCTGCCATTCCTGAAAAGCGCCGACAAGGCCATCGAACTGGAAAACGCCGGTGTCATGCAGGTAGTGGTCGGCGAAGTCGAGCAGACCCAGCGCAACCAGCAGGCGCGCGCATTCTGGTGGGTCATGCACGGCTTTTCGGAGGCAGTGGCGACCGCGCAGATCTCCAATGAACTGTATGTCAAGCAGCTGTTCGCCCGCATCAACTTGCAACTGCGCCGCTTGAGCCAGGGTTCTTCCAGTATTTCTGAAAGACTGCTGCGCGATGCCCTGTTCTTTATCGCCGGCATCGAAAACGCGTCCAAGCTGACCACCCAGATCCGCGCCGCCTATCGTCTCAACGGCCTGGTGCCGACTGACTACAGCACTCGCCACTACGGCCAGATCAGCCTGGATGCACTGGGCGCTGCCAAGGAACGCCTGGGACAAGCCAAAAACATGTGGGACCGGCTGGCCAGCGGCGACGCCGGTCCTGCCGCCGCATTTGAAAAAGAAATGCATGGCCTCAGCGAAGCCGGCAGCCAGCTCAATGCGCCGTCCTTGTCCAAGCTGCTGCGCGAACTGAATGGCATCGCCCGTCACGCTGCGCATTCGCGGCCTGGCGATGCGATCTGTATGGAAATTGCTACCAGCCTGTTGTTTATCGAAAATACGCTGAATCACATCAGCCGCCTGCCGCAGAACTTCTCCGAGCGTGCCGATGCCATGACCGCGCGCCTGCTGGCCGTGGTCTCCGGCGAGACCCTGGGCAAGCCGGCGCAATGGATCGACGACATCTATCGCGAAGCGCAACAGCGCCAGACCGTCAAGATGCTGGCTTCGGAAATGCTGTCGAGCTTGCGCCAGGTCGAGAAAATGCTGGACGAGTTCTTCAAGGAGCCGGAGCGGCGCGAAGTGCTGGCCCAGATCGAACAAGTGCTGTACCAGATCCAAGGTGCGCTGGCGATCCAGGACCAGAGCGACGCCATTCGCGTGGTTGAGCATACGCGCAACACCTTGAAACGCTTCGCCGCCGAAGGTGGCGAACTGTTGCCGGAAGCGCCGGAACAGAAAGAATTCGAGCAGATCGCGCAAAACATCGGCGCCCTGAGCTTTTTCATTGAAACGCTGCAGCATCAGTCGGATACGCAAAACAACCACTTCACTTTCGACGAAGAGGCCGGCGTGTTCCGCATCAATCTGCTGGAGCGGCGCACGCTGGTTGCTGCGCCGCAGCCTGATCCGGTGGTGGCGCCGACAGGCGGCGATAGCCTGCCGACATTGCCTGAACTGGCCACCGTGGAAGACGAGCTGTTGCAGCATCAGCAGCAGTCGGCCGAACTGGCTTTGTCGCTGACGGCGCAGCCGCACGATCCGGAACTGCAGGAAAGGCTGAAAGAGTCGCTGGTGCAGATGCGGGTTGACGCCGCCTTGAGTGACAACCCCGAGGCGACCGACCGCGCCCAGGCTGCCATCGACATTCTCGATCATCCGGATTTTTCGGCATCACAGCAATCCCTACAGCAGTCGCTGGCGGAAATCGTGACCGCCATCGTGCCGCTGCATGCGGCGGAAGCGGCGCCGCACACAGCCCCGGCAGCGGTGACCGACGAGGAGGCTGACGCCGAACTGCGTGAGATTTTTTTGTCCGAAGCAGAAGAGGTCCTGACTAACGCCAGGCAAGCTCTTCTGCAATTGCACGGCGCACCGCATAAGCAGGAACCGCTGACGGTATTGCGTCGCGCCTTTCATACGCTCAAAGGCAGCGGCCGCATGATCGGCCTGAATGCTTTCGGCGAAGCTGCCTGGAGCATCGAGCAGGTATTGAATCTGTGGTTGTCGGAATCGCGTACGGTGAGCACGGACCTGAGTGCTTTGCTCGATCACGCCGTGACGGAACTGGACGGCTGGGTCAAGGAAATCCAGCTGTACGGAAACTCGGAACGGACGCCGCATGCCTTGGCTGAAATTGCCGAGACGGTACGTGAAGGCGGCATCTTCACCGTTCCCGCCACGTTGCAGGCAGATGCCGCAAGCGACACACTGGAACTCAGCGATCTGCCGGAATTGCCGGCGCAAGCCGAAGAAATCCAGCTGAGCGACGACGACCTGGCCTTGTTCGGCGTCACTCACGCCGAACATACGGACGCCGTCGTCTCCGCTGACAGCACAAAGCATGAAGCCAGCCTTGAAGAAGAGCTGGCGCCGGTAATCGAAACGCCGGCGCACGCACCGGCGGCGGTGCCGGTCAGCGCCGAAGTCATCGCCTTCCCCGGCATGCAGGAAATCCGCCACGACGACAGCACCAAGCAGATCGGCGACCTGACCATCAGCCTGCCGCTGTACAACATCTATCTGGCCGAGACCGACCAGCTGGTGCGTCACCTGGCGCACGATTTTGCCGAATGGCGCCACGAACCTGAACGGCCAGTGATGACGCAGTCGGTACATGCTGCCCATTCGCTGGCGGGCAGTTCCGCCACGGTAGGTTTCAAGCCCTTGCAGGAAGTCGCGCACGCGCTGGAAATGGCCTTGCAACGCATGGCGCTGCAGCCGGGCAGCCTGCATGGCGCCGACTACGATACCTTGCAGCTGAGCGTTGAACGCGCCAAGTGGATGCTGCAGCAGTTCACCCAAGGCGACATGCCGTATTACGAGCCGGCGCTGGTAAGCAGCCTGGACAGCCTGTGGCAACGGCAAGAGTCGCGCGCGCATGAAGTGGACGAATTGCCGCAACTGGAAAGCAGCGAGGAAGTCGCGACGCCAGAAGCCGTTGCGCCTGCCGTCGAGCTGGAATCGATCGCCGCAGAAATCGCGCCGCAGCTGGCTGATGTACCTGTCGCCCCGATCGCCGCCGTGGCCGAATCTGCTGACAGCTGGAACGAAGCGCTGCACGTGCAGCCGCTCACGCTTGCCGCCGTAGCACCGCATCAGCCCGCCGTCGTGGCGGAAGCGCCGCATCTGTTCGAGGCACCCAAGGACGAGGATATCGATCCTGCACTGGTGGTGCGCGATGAGCTGGATCCAGATTTGTTGCCGGTGTTCCTGGAAGAGGGTAGCGACATGCTGCCGCAGATCGGCAGCGCCTTGCGCAGCTGGCAGGAAAACCCGGTCGGAACCACCAGCGCCCATCCGGTGCCGCAGGCGATCCTGCGCCATCTGCACACCATCAAGGGCAGCGCCCGCATGGCCGGTGCGATGGTGCTGGGCCAGCACATGCACGAGATGGAAAGCCACATCGAGGTGATTCTGCAAGCGGGCAGCTCGTCGCGCCACACGGTCGACGAATTGCTGGCGCACTATGACTGCGGCGTGCAGATGTTTGACAATCTGCGCAATCCGCAGGCCGCCAAGCCGGTGGCACCAGCTGCGCCGGTTGCTGCCGAGGCCGCAACTGACGCGCATGCGCCGGTCAACCTGCCGACCGTGATGCCTTCGCTGGCGGCTGGCGCGGTGGTTCGTACCGCGGCGCCGGTGCTTGCCAGCCACACAGGGCTGGTGTCGCAAGTGCGTGTCAATGCGGATATCCTTGACCGCCTGGTGAACCAGGCCGGTGAAGTATCGATCACCCGTTCGCGGCTTGAATCCGGTATCGGCACCTTGCAATTGTCTTTGTCGGAACTGACCGAAAACGTGGATCGCTTGCGCGGCCAGCTGCGTGAAATCGAGATCCAGGCCGAGGCGCAAATCAGTTCGCGCATGACGCTGGCCGGCGAACGCGAATTCGACCCGCTCGAGTTCGACCGTTTTACCCGGCTGCAGGAACTGACGCGGATGATGGCGGAGAGCGTCAACGACGTCGCCTCGCTGCAAAAGAACCTGACCAGCACGGTCGAAGGCGCCAATGTCGACTTGCTGACGCAACGCCGGCTGACGCGCGATCTGCAGCAGGACCTGATGCATGTGCGAATGGTGCAGTTTGCCAGTATCGGCGAACGTCTGTACCGGCTGACGCGCCAGGTCGCCAAGGAACTGGACAAGCGCGTCAACCTCGACATCCGCGGTAGTCACGTGGAAATCGACCGTAGCGTGCTGGAAAAGATGATCGCTCCGTTCGAGCATTTGCTGCGTAACGCTATCGTGCACGGGATTGAGTCACGGGAAGAGCGGCGCGCCGCGGGCAAGAGTGAAACCGGCGAACTGAAGATTGAAATCCGCCAGGACGGCAATGAAATCCTGATTCAGCTGTCGGACGACGGCCAAGGCTTGAACTTGCCGCGCATCCGCGACAAGGCGCGTACGGTCGGCTTGCTGGAAAGCGATCAGCAGTTGTCCGACCTGGAAACCACCGATCTGATTTTCCGCCCGGGGTTTTCTACCGCCGCCGATGTCACCGAGCTGGCCGGACGCGGCGTCGGCATGGACGTGGTGCGCTCGGAAGCAGCGTCGCTGGGCGGCCGCGTGGCGGTCACCAGCGATCCTGGCCAAGGCACGCATTTCACGATTCACTTGCCGCTGACTCTGGCAGTGACACAGGTAGTGTTGCTGACCACAGGCGGCAATACTTATGCCGTGCCGTCGGCGCTGGTGGAACAAGTGCAGCAGTTGAAGGCGAAGGCGCTGGCCGCCGCCTACAACGATGGCATGCTGATGTGGCAAGGACACAAGGTGCCTCTGCAATATCTGTCGACCCTGCTCGGCGATGCCGAGATGGTGCCGGTGGCGCAGCAGTATTCGCCGATCATCATTTTGCGCAGCGGCAATGACCGCGTAGCCTTGCATGTCGACGAAATCGTCGGTAACCGAGAAGTCGTGGTCAAGAATATCGGTCCGCAATTGTCGCGGATGATCGGGATTGCCGGCGCCACGGTGCTGGGTTCCGGCGATATCGTGCTGATCTTGAATCCGGTGCCTTTGATGCAGCTGCAACTGCAGCGTTCCGCACACGAACATCGGGCGCCGCGCCAGTCGCATCTGGCGACCCACGATGTGATGGGCGCGGTGGCCGAAATGGCAGTCAATCCGGAAGCCGTCTTGCCGCCAGCGGCACAGCCGGTGCAGGGTTTGCGCAGCCAGAGCGTGGTGATGGTGGTCGATGATTCCCTGACCGTGCGCCGGGTTACCCAGCGCCTGCTGTCGCGCGAAGGCTACCAGGTTGTGCTGGCGAAAGACGGCGTCGACGCGCTGGAGCAGCTGCAAGCGATTACCCCCGACGTCATGCTGGTGGATATCGAAATGCCGCGCATGGACGGTTTCGACTTGAGCCGCAATATCCGCAACGACGAACGCACGCGCCATATCCCGATCATCATGATCACCTCGCGTACCGCCTCCAAGCATCGTAGCTATGCGATGGAACTGGGCGTCAACGAGTATCTGGGCAAGCCGTATCAGGAAGATGAACTGATCCGCAGCATCAAGTCGTTCATCAACAAAGAAGCAAATACGCTGCAATAAAATTGAACGAGCGGGCGGCAGAGGTATTGCCGCCCGCTCGTTCAACTCCTTCTTACTCCCCAATCGCTTTCTTCACCACCGCATAACGCTGCAAGGTCAGTTTGCGCGCTTCATCGTGCTGCACCAAGGGCAGCGGATAATTTTCTCCCAGGCGGATACCCGCATCCTGCAAAACTTTTGCCGGCGCTAGCCATGGCGCATGGATATGCTTGTTGTCGAGACCGGCAAGCTGGGGCAGGTAGCGGCGAATGAATTTGCCCTCCGCATCGAATTTCTCGGATTGCGTAAGCGGATTGAAGATGCGGAAATAAGGCTGTGCATCGCAGCCGGACGAGGCCGCCCACTGCCAGCCGCCGTTGTTGGCGGCGAGATCGAAGTCGTTCAGCTGTTCGGCAAAATAGCGTTCGCCCCAGCGCCAGTCGACACCCAGGTCCTTGATCAAAAAAGAGGCAGCCACCATGCGCAGACGGTTATGCATATAGCCGCTTTGATTAAGCTGCAGCATCGCCGCATCTACCAGCGGATAGCCGGTGTGGCCGGCGCACCAGGCCTGGAACAGTGACTCTGCATGCGGGCCGCTTTCCCAATGGATCGCGTCATAATCCGGCTTGAAAGCGCGTTGTGCGACATGCGGGTGGTGATACAGGATCATGAAATAGAAATCGCGCCAGACCAGCTCCGACAGCCATACCGCAGCGCCGCTGGCGTCGGCGCCCTGGTGCAGGGCTTGATAGGCGGCGCGGGCCAGGGTACGGATCGATATGGTGCCGAAACGCAGGTGGACGGACAGATAGGAAGGACCCTTGATCGCGGGGAAGTTGCGGCTGTCTTCGTATTGACCGATGCGTGGCAGGAAATCCTCCAGCAGACTGGCGGCGCCTGACATGCCCGGCGTAATCTTCAAGGCGCCCAGATTGGTTTCTCGAAAACCGAGTTCTGCCAGGCTGGGAGTTTGTCCCGTTCCAGGCAAAGATGAGGCTAGCCGCGTTGCGTACCGTTCGATCGGGTACGGCTTCAAGAAGAACGGCCCGTCGGCCGCCGCCAGTCTTTTCATCCAGGCGTTCTTGTAAGGCGTGAATACGGAAAACGGCTGGCCTGCCAGGGTAAGTATTTCATCTTGCTCAAAAATCACCTGATCTTTGAAACTTTGCCAGCTGCAGCCGGCAGCGGCCAGGGTGCCGGCGACTGCGGCGTCGCGTTGCCTCGCCTGCGGTTCGTAATCGCGATTGCTGAACACGGCGTTAATGCTCAACTCGCTGGCCAAGGCCGGGATCACATCGGCGGCGCGGCCGTGACGGACGATCAGGCCGCCGCCCAGCTTGCGCAGTTCCAGGTCGAGTTCGACAATGCTGCCGCGAATGAATTCAAGGCGGCGATCAGCCGTCAGGCCGGCATCCAGCAAAGGCCGCAGGATGTCGGTATCAAAGACGAACGCGCAAAACACAGTCTTGCTGATTTTTAAGGCGTGATGCAGGGCGGCGTGGTCGAACACGCGCAAGTCGCGGCGAAACCAGACCAGGGATTTTTCAAGCTGGGGCATAGGGACAGTCCATTTAAAAATTCTTGCGAGGTAATGCCGAGGCCGTCTGCGAGCGACTTTACCCGAGAAGCCACACTATTCAAAGCGGCTTGCGCTGGTTTAAAACTGCTAAAATGCCGCCCATGGCCAAGCTAGATACAACCCCGGACGATTCGCCCGCGCGCAAGAGCGCGGCGAAGGCGTCGGGCGACCCGGATTCTCCCTCCCTGAATCTGACAAATCATTTCCTTATTGCAATGCCCTCCATGCTGGACCCGGTTTTTGGCGGCACCGTGGTGTATTTGTGTGAACATAATGCCAACGGCGCGCTCGGCGTGGTGATCAATAAACCTACCGACATGACCATGCAGCTGCTTTTCGAGCGTATCGACCTGAAGCTGGAAATCAGCCCGGAACTGGGTTTCGACGATCCGATCGGCGAGCGGCCGGTGATGTTCGGCGGCCCGGTCCAGGTTGAGCGCGGCTTTGTACTGCACACGCCGGGCAAGAGCTATTCGTCGACGCTGAATGTGACGGAACAGGTCGCCATGACTACCTCCAAGGATGTGCTGGAAGAAGTCGCTCAAGGCAGCGGACCGCAGCGCCTGCTGGTCAGCCTCGGTTGTTCCGGCTGGAGCGCGGGCCAGCTGGAAAGCGAAATCGTGCATAACGGCTGGCTGACGGTGGCTGCCGACCCGGCGATCATTTTCGACTTGCCGATTGCCGAGCGGTTTGCCGCTGCCGTCAATCTGCTTGGCATTTCGCCCTATATGCTGACCGCGGAATCCGGCCGTGCATGACTTGAACGGCGCTGTGCGCAGGAGCCTGGCATGAGCGGTTTGAGCGGTTTGAGCGGAACCGTGCTGGCTTTCGATTTTGGCCTGAAGCGTATCGGCGTGGCGGTCGGCAATACCTTGCTGAAGCAGGCGCAACCTTTGCAGGTTATCAGCGCCGCCACCAATGACGGCAAGTTTGCCGAAATTGCGCTGCTGATCAAGGAATGGCAGCCGGTGCTGTGCGTGGTCGGCTTGCCGCTGCATCCGGATGGCGCCGAGCATGAAATGAGCGTGCGCTGCCAGCGCTTCGCCAATCAGCTGCACGGCCGCTATGCGGTCGCCACGGTGCTGGTGGACGAGCGTTACTCGTCGGCGGTGATCAAGCAGCAGCGCGGCGAGGTGGTCGACGACCGCGCAGCGGCGATTATCTTGCAGCAGTATTTTGATGATTTATCCGAATGATACTGTTCGGTTTTGCGATGAAGATGCAATGACTACTATCACCCCCCAATTCGATGCCGAAGCGCTGTACCAGGCGCTTGAGGCAAAAGTAAAAAGCGCGCTGGCGCAGACAGACAATGTCGCCGTCATCGGCATCTACTCAGGCGGCGCCTGGATCGCCGAACGCCTGGTGGCAGCCCTGCAGCTGGATCCTGCGCAGCGGCTCGGCTTCATTGACGTTTCTTTCTACCGCGACGATTTTTCCGAAAAAGGCTTGCGCACCGATATCAAGCCGACCCAGATTCCCTTCGACGTCAACGGCGCCACCATCCTGCTGGTGGACGATGTGCTGTACACCGGCCGCACCACCCGCGCCGCCATCAATGAACTGTTCGATTACGGCCGCCCGGCAAAGATCATGCTGGCGGCGCTGGTCGACCGCGGCGAACGCGACTTGCCGGTGGCGGCCGATTTTGTCGCTGCCGCGGCCACGCTTCAACCGGGCCAGTCCCTGCAACTTCAACGCGCCGACGACGGCAGTTTTACTCTAGACATTCAAACCAATGCTTAATCCCCAACTTAATAAAAACGGCGAACTGCAGCATCTGTTGACGATCGAGGGCTTGCCGACATCCGTTGTCACGCACATCCTGGATACGGCTTCTTCCTTCGTCGGCGTCAGCGACCGCGATGTCAAGAAGGTGCCGCTGATGCGCGGCAAAAGCGTGTTCAACCTGTTTTTTGAAAATTCGACCCGTACCCGCACCACCTTCGAGATTGCTTCCAAGCGCCTGTCGGCCGACGTCATCAACCTGAACATATCCGCCTCCAGCGCCAGCAAGGGCGAATCGCTGCTGGACACCATCGACAACCTGTCGGCCATGCACGCCGACATGTTCGTGGTGCGCCATGCGCAATCCGGCGCGCCCTACCTGATCGCCAAGCACCTGACCGACACCAGGCAGCATCACGTGCACGTGGTGAATGCCGGCGACGGCCGCCATGCCCACCCGACCCAGGGCTTGCTGGACATGTACACCATCCGCCACTACAAAAAGGATTTCAGCAACCTGACGGTAGCAATCGTCGGCGACATCCTGCACAGCCGGGTGGCGCGTTCCGACATCCACGGCCTGACTACGCTGGGCGTGCCGGAAGTGCGCGCCATCGGCCCGCGCACCTTGCTGCCGAGCGGCCTGGAGCAAATGGGCGTACGCGTATTCACCGACATGAACGAAGGCTTGAAAGGCGTCGACGTCATCATCATGCTGCGCTTGCAGAATGAACGGATGAGCGGCGCGCTGCTGCCATCGGCACAGGAATTCTTCAAGAGCTACGGCCTGACGCCGGAACGGCTGGCGCTGGCCAAGCCGGATGCGATCGTGATGCACCCGGGGCCGATGAACCGCGGCGTCGAGATCGACTCGGCGGTGGCGGACGGCGCGCAGGCGGTGATCCTGCCGCAGGTGACATTCGGCATCGCGGTGCGGATGGCGGTCATGAGTATCCTGGCCGGGAATTGAAGCCACGCGCCACCAGCCTGAATCCAGATAAATAATTATAGAATCGCCATAACATCTACAGATGAAACTTCACATCAAAAACGGCCGTCTGATTGACCCCGCAAATCATATCGATGCTCAGCAAGATCTGTTTATCGCCGCCGGCAAGATCGTCGGCGTCGGCAGCGCTCCCGCCGATTTCACCGCCAACAAAACCATCGACGCCAGCGGCCTGGTGGTGGCTCCGGGCCTGGTGGACCTGAGCGCGCGTCTGCGCGAGCCGGGCTACGAATACAAGGCGACGCTGGAATCGGAAATGCAGGCGGCGATGCAGGGTGGCGTGACCAGCCTGGTCTGTCCGCCCGACACCGATCCGGTGCTGGACGAACCGGGCCTGGTGGAGATGCTGAAGCATCGCGCCAAGAGCCTGAACCAGGCGCACGTCTATCCGCTTGGCGCGCTGACGGTAGGACTGAAGGGGCAGGAACTGACAGAGATGGCCGAGCTGACCGACGCCGGCTGCATCGGCTTCGCCCAGGCCGAGGAGCCGATCCTGGACACCACGGTGCTGCTGCGCGCGCTGCAGTATGCGCGCACCTTCTCCTACACTGTCTGGCTGCGCCCGCAAGATCCTTATCTGGGCAACGGCGGCATCGCTCATAGCGGCCCGATCGCTTCGCGGCTTGGCCTGTCCGGCGTGCCGACCATGGCCGAGACGATACGGCTGCTGACCATTTTCGAGCTGGTGCGCGCCACCGGTGCGCGCGTGCATCTGTGCCGGATTTCCTCGGCCGAAGGCCTGGAACTGATACGCAATGCCAAGAAGGAAGGCCTGCCGATCAGCTGCGACGTCGGCGCCCACCACATCCACATGACCGACGTCGACATCGGTTTCTTCGATTCCAATGCCCGCATGACGCCGCCGTTCCGCTCGCAGCGCGACCGCGACGCGATTCGTCAGGCGCTGCTGGATGGCACCATCGACGCCATTTGCTCCGACCACACACCGGTCGACGACGACGAAAAACTGCTGCCGTTTGGCGAAGCCACACCCGGCGCCACCGGCCTGGAACTGCTGTTGTCGCTGGTCTTGAAGTGGGCCGAGGAATGCGTCGAAGTCGCACCGCAGCGCCTGAGCCGCGCGCTGGCAAAAATCACGACAGATGCAGCGCGCGTGGCTGGCTTGCCGGCCGGCCAGCTGGCGGTCGGCAGCATCGCCGACATCTGCCTGTTCGATCCGGCGGTGCGCTGGACCGTCGCCGCCAAAGAACTGGCCAGCCAGGGCAAGCATACGCCTTTCCTCGGGTATGAACTCAGTGGGCGCGTCAAGACCACGATCGTGGCCGGGCATATTACTTTTGAACGCGCATGAGGAGCTTGCAAAAGCGGCTGCAGTTTACCTGGCGCCTGACGCGCGTGCTGCTGCACCTGGTGGTCGGCCTGTGGACTTGCGCAGTGGTGTTTCCCTTCGCCGATGACACCGGCCGCCGCTGGCGCATCCGCCAATGGTCGGTTGAACTGCTGGCGATCTGCCGGGTGCAAGTCAGCTTGCATAATCCCGCCAACAGTGTCGCAGCGGTGCGGGCGCTGATCGTCGCCAATCACATATCGTGGCTTGACATCTTCGCCATCAACTCGATCCAGACCTGCAGTTTCGTCGGCAAGTCGGACATCCGCGACTGGCCGCTGCTCGGCTGGCTGTGTGAAAAGGGCGGCACCATCTTCATCGCGCGCGGCAAGCAGCGAGACGTGCGACGCATCTTCCAGGGGCTGGTCACCAGCATTGAAGCCGGCGAGCGGGTTGCCTTCTTCCCGGAAGGAACCACCGCGGCGCAAGGCGCGCTGCTGCCGTTCCACGCCAACCTGTTTGAAGCCGCGCTCGACGCCAAGGTGCCGGTACAGCCATATGCCCTGCGCTACCTGGATGGGCAAGGTGCACTGCATCCGGCAGCCGATTTCATCGGCGACATGAGTTTTGCGCAAAGCATGATCGCGATCCTACAGGGAGAACCGATGAAAGCCGAGCTGATCCAGCTGGCGCCCATCGAGACCGCCGGCCTGCACCGGCGGCAGCTGGCTGCGGCTGCACAAGCCTCGATTGCCGAAGCGCTGGGCCAGTCTCAAGCAGAGCAGGCCAGCGCCGCGGCTTGACCGTAATGGCATCCGCGGCCGGCTGCGGAGCTAGCCGGGGCGTTGCGCCTGCGGGCAACTGACTTGCAGCAAAGCCCGGTCAGCCAGTCGTACCGCAGTCAGTTTGCCGCCCCAGACGCAGCCGGTATCCAGCCCGATCAGATTGGGTCTCTGTATCAATCCCAGTGTCGACCAGTGTCCGAACACCACGGTAACGTCCGCCGTTTGCCGCTGCGGTGCATCGAACCACGGCAGGTAGCCGGGCAGGGAAATTCCCGTGCTTTCCTTCGCTGCCAGTTCCATCGTTCCGTCCTTGTCGCAAAAGCGCAGGCGCGTCAGGGCGTTGACTATGCAGCGCAGGCGGTCGTTGCCTTGAAGGTCATCGTTCCAGTGCAAAGGCTGGTTGCCGTACATCTCGCGTAAGAAGTCTACCCAGTCCGCTCCTTGCAGCACATCGGCTACTTCTTGTGCCAATGACAGTGTTTTTGTTGCAGACCATTGCGGCAACACGCCGGCATGCACAAACAAATGGTCTTGCTGGCACAGCGCCAAGGGCCGATGCCTGAGCCAGTCCAGCAGTTCATCCCGATCCGGCGCGTTCAGGATTTCATCCAAGGTATCGCTGCGGTGCAGTTTGCGGATGCCGTGGGCGGCGGCTAGCAGATGCAGATCGTGGTTGCCAAGTACAGATTGAGCGCGTTCGCCAAGGGAGCGTATCAGGCGCAATGTCTGTAGCGATTGCGGGCCGCGGTTCACCAGGTCGCCAACAAATATGAATGTGGCGCCGGGTGTGGCAGCTTCGATCTTGTCTATCAGGGTTCGAAGGCTCTGGTAACAGCCTTGCAGGTCGCCGATGGCATAGGTCAGAGGATTGAGGGTTGTCATGAGAGAAAATATACGGTGGTAGGAGCAGTGATTGTTATTGTAATTGGGCTCCAGGTTTCAGCGTTGATATTGAAGATCTTCCTTCAACCGCATATCGAATCGGGAATTGCTGTGATCTGACCGCAGGCACTTTTTATTGCAACGGAGGTCTTATATGCGCGTTTTTCATTATTCACCAAATTTCCACATTGGAAATACATTGTAGGAATGTACATCTATTTCACCAATTTTCAGCTCGGATTAATCCGAAATGTGGTGTAAAGGCCAGATTTCGTTAAATAATGAGAGATAATCCCAGCTTGGCCGAAAATTTTTATATTGCAAAAATGCAATTAATATAGAATGTGGCTTTTGATTTTTTTGCATTGTATTTAGGATAACCTCATGATCTTTGTCACTGGCGGCGCCGGCTTTATCGGTTCCAATTTCGTACTAGACTGGCTGGCGCAGAATGACGAGCCGGTGATTAATTTCGATAAGCTGACTTATGCTGGAAATATGAATAATCTGGCGAGCTTGCGGCTGGATCCGCGTCATATTTTTGTACAAGGGGATATTGGCGACACTGCTCAGGTAGCCGATTTGCTGGCTAAGCACAAACCACGCGCAATTGTGCATTTTGCAGCGGAAAGTCATGTTGACCGCTCAATCCACGGGCCAGCCGTTTTTGTGGAAACCAACGTCAACGGGACTTTCGGCTTGCTCGAGGCAACACGCGCCTACTGGAGTGTTCTACCGGATGCCGAAAAAGCGGCATTCCGTTTTCTTCACGTATCGACTGATGAAGTATACGGCACTCTAGGGCCGAACGATGCGCCGTTTACAGAAGCGACTCAGTACGCACCTAACAGTCCTTATTCGGCATCGAAGGCTGCATCAGATCATTTGGTTCGCTCCTATCATCATACTTACGGCTTGCCGACGCTGACGACCAACTGTTCCAATAATTACGGCTCTTACCATTTCCCCGAAAAATTGATCCCTTTGATCATTACCAACGCCCGCGCCGGCAAGCCGTTGCCAATATACGGCGACGGGCAGCAAGTGCGAGACTGGCTTTATGTTAACGACCACTGCGCCGCCATTCGTCGTGTGCTAGAAGCGGGCAAGCCCGGGGAGGTTTACAACGTTGGCGGCTGGAATGAGAAAGCTAATTTGGATGTAGTCCATACACTATGTGACATTCTGGATGAGCTTGATCCGAAGGAAACGGGCAGCTATCGCGACCAGATTACCTTCGTCACCGATCGTCCTGGTCACGACCGCCGCTACGCCATTGACGCTGCCAAGATTGCGCGTGAACTGAGTTGGAAGCCAGTGGAAACTTTTGATTCGGGCATCCGCAAGACAGTGCAGTGGTATTTGGCGAACCAGGACTGGGTAAAAAATGTCCTGTCCGGCGATTATCGGAAATGGGTCGAAAAAAATTATAATCAGCGTCAAAGTCTGCAGGAGAATCTGTAATGACATTATCGACATTTCAAAATCGCAGAGGGATTATTCTCGCAGGCGGTTCAGGTACACGTCTATATCCTGTGACCATGGCGGTCTCCAAGCAATTACTGCCCGTATATGATAAACCGATGATTTATTACCCGCTGAGTACACTGATGCTTGCGGGCATTCGGGACATATTAATCATCTCGACGCCACAGGATACCCCGCGTTTCGCGGAATTGCTGGGTGACGGCAGTCAGTGGGGAATCAATTTAAGCTATGCCGTTCAGCCGACGCCGGACGGCTTGGCCCAAGCTTTTATTATCGGGCGCGATTTTATCAATGGCGGGCCTTCCGCGTTGATTTTGGGTGATAATATTTTTTATGGTAGTAATTTTGAACAGAACTTGATGAAGGCATCAGCCGGTACGACTGGCGCAACTGTATTTGCCTATCACGTAACAGACCCCGAGCGCTATGGCGTAGTTGAGTTTAACGCACAGAGGCAAGTTTTGTCGCTTGAAGAAAAGCCGAGCAAACCTAAATCTAATTATGCAGTGACTGGGCTATATTTTTACGACGCCGACGTTATTGATATCGCCGCTCAAGTCCGCCCTTCCGAACGCGGAGAACTAGAAATAACGGATGTCAATCGAGAATACCTTGCGCGCGGAAGCCTTAGAGTAGAGCTGATGGGACGCGGGATGGCATGGCTGGATACTGGAACGCACGAATCGTTACTGGACGCTGCTCAATTCATTGCCACGATCGAAAAACGGCAAGGATTGAAAATTGCTTGCCCCGAGGAGATTGCCTATCGTAAAGCCTATATTGACGATGCTCAAGTAGAAAAGCTTGCGCAGCCGCTAATAAAAAATGAATATGGACAGTACTTATTACGATTGTTGGCTGAGCAAGTTTTTAGACCATGAAAATTGTTCCAACATCTCTTCCAGATGTACTGATCATCCAACCAAAAGTACTCAGTGACTTACGGGGTACACTTTGGGAGAGTTTTAACGAGCGCCAGTTTTCTGAAATAACAGGGCTGCAACCCCGGTTTGTTCAAGATAATCACACGATATCTATTAAAGGCGTTCTTCGTGGTTTGCATTATCAGTTGTGTCAGCCTCAAGGCAAGTTAGTACGTGTAGTCGCTGGGAAGGTATTTGATGTGGCAGTCGATATACGAAAACATTCTCCTAATTTCGGGAAATGGACTGGTGCAATTTTGTCTGCAGAAAACAAATTGCAGATGTGGATTCCTGAGGGCTTTGCGCACGGTTTTTTTGTACTGAGTGAATCTGCCGAGTTTCTTTATAAAGTAACCGATTATTATGCTCCGTACTGCGAACAGGCAATTTATTGGAATGACCCTACCATTGGAATTGCGTGGCCTAACGTAGATGCTCCCTTGTTATCGGAAAAGGATAGCGCTGCCAAATTGTTGAAAGATGCCGAGGTTTTTATATGAAAATTTTTCTTATTGGAAAATAACCTGATTTGTTATGAACTAGAGCCTGCCTTTCAAGGGCTTGGCGAAATCACCGCCATTATTTTTACGTAAATCAATTTAAACGGCCTTGGCCGAGCCGAGGGTATCCATACTATGGAACTTGTCCTTATTGTTAACACTGTGTATTTTTAAAAAATGAGAGTCAATTGTGATTTGCCGAAATGATATTTCATCTCAAGCTTTTGAAAAAATTAAATAGAATAATTTGAAATGACATCGGAAATTATAAATTTTAATACCTATATTAATGTATTTTTAGCGATTTACTTTATAAATCGACTTGATTGTTAAGAGTTTATATGAAAATTGCATTATCTGAATTGGATAAAAATCGCTTCGGCGTAACTACCGCAAAAATATCAATTGATGCTCAGGATGATATTGAAGAAATTATTTGTTGGTGCGAAGAAAAAAAAGTCGAAATGCTTATCGCGCGTTGCCCAACCGATTATATTAATTCTGTTCAGAAAATGGAAAGCCTAGGATTTTATCTTACTGATACATTGGTGTATTACAAAAATAAGGAAATTGTAAATACCCATAATGTAATTCCACCTGGATATGATTGGCGGCTTGCAACAATCGAAGATGCTGACACGGTCGGACGATTAGCTGGAAGGTCATTTAGCAATTATTTTGGCCATTATCATGCCGATCCCAAACTCAATAAATCAGATGCAGATCAAGTTTATTCGTCTTGGGCTGCTAATTCATGTAGAGGAAACTTTTTTTCAGATCCTGTTTTTCTTATTTGCCAAAAAGAACAAATAGTGGCATTTTTGGCCATGAAAAAAATTGATTCAAATGGGTGCGAAATTGTTCTAAACGGTGTTGATCCGCTTTTTCAGAACTTCGGTTTATACTCAGCATTGATTTCGACGGCAAAGAATTGGTCTTGGGAAAATAAACACGAGTATTTGCTCGTTTCCACTCAGATAACCAATATCGCACCTCAAAAAGTATGGTGTCGACATGGCTTTGAACCGTCAAATAGTTTTTATACTTTTCATAAATGGTTTTAAAATGATCCCTTTTAATCGCCCGTATTTAACTGGTAATGAACAAATTAATATTGCAGAGGTAATGGCTGGTCGAAAATTGGCTGGAGATGGAATTTTTACAAAGCAATGCCACGAATGGTTTGAGCGAATATATGGTTTCAAGAAAGCATTATTGACTACGTCTTGTACGGATGCTCTGGAGATGTGTGCGCTATTGCTGGATATTAAAGTTGGAGACGAGGTAATTGTACCGTCTTACACTTTTGTTTCTACCGCTAATGCATTTGCATTGCGTGGCGCAACAATAAGATTTGCGGATAGTCAGAAGGACAATCCGAACATTGCGGCCTCTGAAGTTGAGCGCTTAATTAATTCTCGAACTAAAGCTATTGTAGTAGTTCATTATGCTGGAATATCCTGCGACATGGATAGAATTTTGGCCATTGCGGAGAAACACAATGTCGCCGTTATTGAGGATGCTGCTCAAGCGATTGACTCTTATCATAATGGGCGGCCATTGGGCTCTTTGGGAGTAATGTCGGCATTTTCCTTTCATGAAACAAAGAATATTATTTGTGGAGAAGGAGGATTGTTAGCGATCAATGATTCAAAATATATCAAGCGAGCAGAAATCATTCGGGAAAAGGGAACCAACCGATCCTCTTTTTTCCGTGGAGAGGTCGATAAATACGGCTGGGTTGATGTTGGCTCATCGTTTCTACCATCAGATATATTGGCAGCATTTTTATTTGCTCAGATTCAAGCTCTTGAATCTATCCAAAATAAACGCAAGCATATATGGCAGCGTTATTGGGATATTTTTAGTAAAGCTAATTTAAAAGCTGATATTTTGCTTCCTCAAATCCCTGAATATGCTACTAATAATGCACATATGTTTTATTTGGTTTGTTCTAGTTTAGAGCAAAGAACTACATTAATCGATGAATTAAAAGCAAATAAGATTTCTGCAGTGTTTCATTATTTGTCGTTACATAAAAGTCCTTTCTTTATTGATAAACATGATGGTAGTGAATTACCAAATAGTGATCGTTATACAGATTGTCTTGTAAGATTACCGATGTTTGTTGAGCTAACTGACGATCAGATAGATGTTATTACACGTATTACGTTGTCAGTATTACGATAATGAGCAGGAGTACGAATTGAATTGGTGGAAGGCATCCACCGCTAGCGCAATTGCTCAGGCAGTGCGAATGTTAAGTGGGTTGATAATCATTAAAATCATTGCCGTTGTTCTTGGACCTGAAGGCTTTGGTCGGCTCGGGCATTTTATGAGCATGATTACCATTTTGACTGTACTGGCGGGAGGAGGTGTTTTAAATGGGATTGTTAAATATGTGGCAGAATATAAAGACAATCCGGAAAAACTATTCCCATTTTTATCGAATGCATTGGCATATTCATTAGTATTTTCATCATTGATATTTTTTGTGTTCTTACTTTTAGCCAAAAAAATATCATTATTTTTATTTGATAACGACAATGACGCTTGGTTATTTGTATTCTTAGGTTTTATTCAATTTTCATATGCCTTGGTGACATTCTGTAATGGCACTATAAATGGCTTAAGGGAAACAGGAAAATTTGCCAAAATAATAGTTGTTGGAACATTGATTGGGCTTCCCGTGTCTTGTTACGCGGTATATCGATTCGGATTCGCGGGAGCGGTGATAGGGCTTTCATTAATGAATGCCTGTTTGTTATTTCCGGGACTATTTGGATTTTACAGACTTGGTTTTCTAAAAAAAATCAAATTCGCATTTAATTTTGGAGATTTTAGAAGTATTTCCAAATTCAGTTTGATGCAAATTATTTCATTGGCAACACTACCGCTGGCTGAAATATATATTCGGAGTTTAATCATTCATGATGCCGGCTGGGAACAAGCCGGCTTATGGCAAAGTCTCATGCGCTTGTCTTCGGTTTATATAGGCTTCTTCACTACTTTTCTTTCCGCATACTATATGCCAACTTTATCTGGAATAATTGATAAAGATGAAGTAATTAGATATGTTTCTAAGTATCTCACAATTATTGGATGTGCATTTTTTGTTATAGCATCTTCAGTTTATATCTGCAGAAGTCTTGTGTTTTCAATTGTGTTTTCAAAAGATTTTGTTATTCCATCCAATTATGTGAAGTTTCAATTGATAGGGGATTTTTTTAAAATTCTATCATATGTGATTGGATTCCTAATTGTGGCAAAGGCCAAGACAAAATTGTATATTTTAAGTGAGTTTATACAGACTTTTTTTTACTTGGGTGTGGCAACGTTATTAATGAAATTCGGTAATGTCTATCAAGTTTTCCCGGCTTACGCATTATCAAATTTCTTATATTTTTTGATTTGTTTCTCAGGTTTTTTAATTTATGGGAAAACCTGGAATAGATGGCTTGATAAATTTTTGCGTCCTTAAAACTAAAAAATATTTTATTAATTCTGGAAATGGAAGTATAAAATTTTGGAATCACCAATAAAATTATCTGTCGTTATATCTTGTTATAAGCAACAAGATTATATTGCGGAATGCCTGGAAAGTGTATTAGGGCAAAAAGTCGATTTTGAATACGAAATAATTATTGCAGATGACTGCTCCCCTGATAATACTAGGGAAGTCATTCTCCAATTTTATAAAAGGCAGCCTAAGAAAATAAAGCTGTTATTTCAGGAAAAAAATGTAGGTGCTGCGAGAAATTATATCGATCTCCACAATCAGGCTGTCGGTGAGTATGTAGTGCATTTCGATGGCGATGACATTATGTTACCGGGAAAACTCCAGGAACAGGTTAACGTCTTGGATGCGGATCCGCAATGCAATGTCGTGTTTCATCGTGCCCGCTATTTTAGTGACGATCGAAGTTACATAGCCGATACGGGAAGCTTGTTCAAAGAAGATGGGACAATTGTAATCTCAAAGGCAGAGTTGGCTAGATGGGGAACAATTGCAGTTCACAGCTCATATGCGTATCGGAGAGCAACTAGAAAAACCAGAAAATATACTCAGGATTTCATGGAGTGGTTTTTTGCCTTTGAGTCGATACAAAACGGTGGTACGGCTGCGTATATTAATAAAATTCTTGTCGAGTATAGATGTAATCCTTTGGGAAACGCATATCTCGCAAGCTCTGCCGGGCGAGAGAAAGCATACTTAATCATAATTCGACATGTGATTTATTATTTTGAAAAAGAGCGATTTTTAAGAAGCGATTTGTATGCACATCAAATGATAAATATCGCAATGTATATCAAAAATGTTAAGAAAATAAAATGGTTTATGTTAGTTTTCTTAGTTAAAAATATATTTAATTTTAATCTGAGAAAAATAATTGAGACGATTCGAGTCAGAAAAATGGTTGGTCCTTTCAAAAAAAATCGCTAAATAAATGACTGCCAATAGATTAAAAATAAAATTTGAGTTTCTTTCGTATATTCTTTTGGGAATATTTACGACGTATTTTATCGGCACAAGGGCGGAATCGATAGGCTCTGATACGGCGACTTATAATCAATTTTTTGATTACGTGAAATTTGATACAGATTTGGATGCAAATTTTTCAAGAATCGAAATTGGCTTTTACTGGCTAACAAAATTAATTTCGTATTTTACGGATTCGAAAGAGTTATATCTTTCAATTATTTTTTTAATTCAATTTATTGGAATTACCTCTTTATTGAAAAAGAAAAGTAATATTTTTAAGCCATATTTGTTTTTGGCATTAATTTGGTTTTCATATCCATTTTTTTATTCGATAACACTGAATGTTTTACGGCAGGGACTGGCATTTGTATTTGTGATTTATGCGATTGATGCAAGATTGCAGAATAAGAGAATTTTTCCTTATATTTTACTGTTAGCCGGTGCCTTATTCCATTACGCAACATTATTATATGTTATAGGATTTATTGTTGTAGATATAAATATTAAAACTCGTCAGATTTTTTTTATTTGGCTTGTAACGATATTAATATCTTTTCTTGGATTAATGGATAAATTTATTTTATTGGTCCTGAAAAATTTAGTCGGACTTGATCCTTATTTTTCAACTTACCTTAATTCCAGCATCGATGATAATTATATAACGGGTTTTAGATTTGATTTTCTTGTATTTAGCGCAATCCCCGTTTTTTATTATCATGCAATTAAAAAATTTAACGGCGGTAGTGAAGATATATATTTAATATTTAAATTATATTTGTCGATGAATATAATTTACTGGTGTTTCACTGGCTTTCCATTTAATGATCGATTTGCTATTGCATCTTGGCTTTTAATGCCGCTATTAATTGATTTTGCTTTGCTTAAGAAAGTAAAATTACTTATTTTTTTTAAAATTGCAGTGATAATTTCTAGCGCATGCATGTTTTATTACTATTTATTCAAATGAATACAAATTCTAAAGTATGTGTGACCGGTGGTGCAGGTTTTATTGGCAAAATATTGATTGCAAGCCTGCAAAAGAATGGCGTAATTACGCATGTTCTTTCCCGGAAAAGCGGAGTGGATAAGCCGCTGTGCCGTTTTTTCATCGCGGATCTATCTCATGAGAAAAATAATTTTGATGATTTTCTTGACGACGTTGAGGTCATTTATCATTGTGCGGGGGAAATTTCAGACACCGCACTAATGTATCGAGTACATGTAAATGGTACGGAAAGATTATTGGAGGCAATACGTCAGAAATTAAAGATAACAAAAAAAACAATGCACTGGGTTCAATTGAGTAGTGTTGGAGCTTATGGACCTCCCACAGGCGATGCGCATGATATTCGTATAGTAACGGAGACGACATCACATGCGCCGCGTGGCCAATATGAAATTACCAAAACCCTTTCTGACGAATTGGTGATGAAATTCGCGGAGCAAGAGCCACTGTTTTCTTACACGATTTTGCGTCCGTCAAATGTCATTGGACCAACGATGACAAATCAATCATTGAGCCGATTGATTACAATGATCAAAAAAGGATATTTTTTCTATATCGGAAATCGATCAGCTATATCAACATATATTCATGTGGATGATGTTGTTTCCGCTTTGATGCTTTGTGCTAGCGATGTTCGCGCACGAGGGGAGATATTTAATTTATCAAACGACTGCAAATTATCAGACATAGTGAAAAATGTGGCTGATGATACTAAAATAAAGCCGCCGACTTTATGTGTTCCAGAAAAATCATTGAGATTTATAATTAAACTTTTTTCATTTTTGGTACGTGGTCCATTGACATCAGAAAGGATTGATGCGCTAGTGAAGCGGACAAATTATCCAGCGAAAAAAATAGAAAACATGCTGGGATTCGTTCCGCGGATCGAAATTCCGTCAGCGATAGTTGAAATGTTTAAGGAAAATCGGAAAAAATGAAACGTAAGCGAGTATGTATTGTTGCAACCGTTCCATTTGCTTTAATGATGTTCATGAAACCTCACATTTTCATGTTGTCTGAAAAATATGATTTGACTTTGATTGCGAAGGGAAAATCTTCAGAATTGGAGTTGCTTTTGAGGAATGGCGTAAAATTTATTCCAATTGATATAGAGAGAAAAATATCAATTTGGAATGATTTTTATGTATTAATCCAACTTTTTTTAATATTCCGTAAAAATCAATTTGATGCTGTACATTCGATAATGCCTAAAGCCGGCTTGTTAGCCATGCTGGCTGCATATTTTTCTCGTGTACCGACTCGAATACATACATTTACGGGGCAAGTGTGGGCCAATAAGACTGGATTGGTGCGCTTAATATTAAAATTGTTTGATAAAATCATAGCACTTTTTTCCACTAACTTATTAACTGATAGTTTTTCTCAACGTGATTTTTTGATAAATCAAAATATTTCTGATAATAAAAAAATTCGCGTTCTCGGTTATGGATCTGTATGCGGTGTAGATACGGGGCGATTTAAACAGAATTTAATCGTACGTAATAAAATACGTGCCTCACTCGGCATTCCGATAGATGCAATGGTTTTTCTTTATTTAGGCAGATTGAATAGAGATAAAGGAGTACTCGATTTGGCAGCTTCCTTTAACCGTCTGATAGACGAGTTGCCTAATGCACACCTTATGATGGTCGGTCCCGATGAAGAAGGTATCGCGGAGAATCTATATGAAATTTTAAAAAACTGTCGTCAAAAATTTCATCTGGTCGGATTTTCTGCTAAACCGGAGGATTATATGGCAAGTGCAGATATATTTTGCCTACAGAGTTATAGAGAGGGATTCGGGTCCGTAGTAGTTGAGGCTGCGGCTGTGGGCTTGCCTGCAATTGCATCAAATATTTATGGTTTGGTTGATGCCGTGGTTAATGGGGAAACTGGCATTCTGCATGAAGTCGGAAACATAGAGGAAATAACCCAGGCGATGCTTTTACTATCCTGCGATGACAATCTGCGAGCAAGAATGGGGAGCAATGCGGAATATCGTGTGAAGAAGAATTTTACGACGGATGTAATTAGGCAGGAAATGAGAATATTTTATGAGAAATTATTGGATTGACGGATTAAGTGTGGGTGGTATGTGAATACATTAAAAAAATTGATCACTGGTGCAAATGGGTTCGTTGGTAGCGCTCTTTGTGCGGAGTTGAGGCATCGGGGGACACCTGTCGTCGCTTCGGTTCGGAGGAAGGAATTTGATGCTCAATATGAAATTGGGGACATCACAGCCAACACCAATTGGAAATCGGCTCTTGAGGGATGTGATACAGTTTTTCATTTGGCGGCCCGGGTCCACTTGATGAACGACACGTCTAATGATCCTCTTGCCTCGTTTCGCGCCACCAATGTTGATGCGACTTTGAATTTGGCTCAGCAAGCTGCCGAAGCAAACATAAAGCGATTTGTATTTGCGAGCAGCGTCAAGGTAAATGGTGAGGAAACATTCAACAAACCATTTCTTGCCAGCGACGACCCACATCCCGTAGATCCTTATGGGCAATCAAAGCTTGAAGCGGAAATTGCGCTGAAGGAACTATCCTTAAGTAGTGGTATGGAGGTTGTTATTATTCGTCCTCCGTTGGTTTACGGTCCTGGGGTAAGAGCAAATTTTCTGAGATTAATGCAACTTGTTCAATGGAATGTTCCATTGCCATTAGGCGCCATCCACAATGCGAGAAGTATGGTCTCGCTAGATAATTTGGTGGATTTTTTGGTTATTTGTGGTCAGCATCCGAATGCTGCTGGAGAGATTTTCATGGTCTCGGATGACAACGACGTAAGCATCTCGCAGCTACTGCGTTTAATCGCATCTGCCATGGGGAAAAAAATATTTCTACCGCCAATTCCATCTAAATTAATTGAGGTGTGTGCCGGAATTTCTGGTAAAACTGCTATTGCCAACAGACTTTTAGGATCATTGCAGGTCGATATTGAGCACACTAAATTGACATTAAACTGGCAGCCCGTGGAGAGTTTGCAACAGGCAATTGCTAAGACGGTTGCACATTTTCAAAGACAACATTGATTGATTACTGAATGAAAAGAATATTTGATTTGACGTTGGCAATATTCGCATCGCTGATTTTGTCTTTGCCAGCAATTTTTGTTGCATTGTTGGTTAAATTAACCTCTCCCGGTCCGGTAATTTATTGGTCTGACCGTGTCGGTCGCAATAATAAAGTATTTAATATGCCTAAATTTCGCACGATGCGAATTGACACTCCGGCTGTGGCAACTCATTTGTTAACCAACCCAGAGAGATTTTTGACGCCGATTGGTTCTTTTCTACGGAAATCAAGCCTTGATGAACTGCCTCAATTATTAAGTATTATCAAGGGAGATATGAGTTTCGTTGGGCCTCGTCCTGCGTTATTTAATCAGGATGATTTAATAATTTTGAGAAAGAGCTATGGGGTCGACCAGCTTGTTCCGGGATTGACAGGCTGGGCACAAATTAATGGTCGTGACGAATTACCTATTGTCGAAAAAGTCAAATTGGATGCAGAGTATTTAAAAAATAAATCTATTTCACTAGATATAAAGATAGTTTTTCTAACTTTTCTGAAAGTCGTGCGAAGAGATGGAATAACGCATTGAATTATGTTAAATAACAATAAATCAATTTTTTTGGCTTTTACTTTGAAAATAATTTTCCTATGATCTCATTTCTCCAATTGTCGCGACTCCACAAGCAGATAATTGCAGGCTTATTAGATTTGGTATTTTTGCCATTAACATTTTGCCTGGCTGTTTGGCTGCGCCACGATGGTCTTGGCGGATTTCTATTGCATCAATATGCATTATTAATGATTGCCGCTCCCCTGATTTCTATACCAATTTTTATCAGGTTGGGATTATATCGCGCTGTTATTCGATTCATTGATCATAAGATTGTGTATATTGTGGTGCTAGGTGTGACACTTTCTGTGATCGCACTAGGCGCTCTCGGAACATTCACTCAAACCAATGGCTATTCTCGCGCCGTATTCGGTATTTATTGGGTGAGTGCAATCTTGTATGTGGCCGCTAGCCGTTTCCTTGCACGAAGTTTTTTATTGCGCGTGAGTAGCGTCACCGGTGCTGTACGCGTTGGCATATATGGGGCCGGCCAAGCGGGTACGCAATTGGCGAGTGCTCTTCGAGCTGGAAACGAATACCTGCCAGTTGTATTTGTTGATGACAAGAAGGAATTGCAGAGGGCGACCATTGCGGGAATTAAGGTTTTTGCGGCCGATGAATTACCCAAATTGATTTCGCAGTACAGCCTTAAAGAGGTGTTGCTTGCAATGCCGTCGCTAAGTAAATTAGAACAAAAATATATTCTTGATAAGCTTGAACCGCTCAAGGTAAAAATTAAAGTAACCCCCCCGATCAAAAGCTTGATTAATGGGGAATTGAGGGTGCAGGATATCCGCGAGGTGGAGATCGAAGATTTGTTGGGACGAGATCAGGTCGAGCCTAACCCCGATTTAATTTCCGCGTGTATTGTGAGTCAATCTGTTATGGTAACGGGGGCTGGCGGCTCCATTGGCTCCGAGCTTTGTCGACAGATCATTCGTCAACGCCCATCCCGGCTTATTTTGCTGGAAATGTCAGAATTTGGTCTGTATGCGATTGAACAAGAACTGAGCGAGTTGCAGCGCAGCCTAGGTCTCAACGTTGAATTGCTGCCCTTTTTAGGCTCTGTATTGGAGACCGAGAAGTGTGCACGCATCATGCGTACGTTTTCCGTAGAAACCGTTTATCACGCTGCGGCCTATAAACACGTGCCATTGGTAGAGCATAATCCCATCGAGGGTATTCGGAATAATGTGTTTGGTACCCTGAGTGTGGCCAAAGCTGCGATGGCTTCCGGGGTCAAATCATTCGTATTGATTTCGACAGACAAGGCAGTTCGTCCAACCAATGTGATGGGCTCTACCAAACGATTTGCTGAATTGATATTACAGGCGTTTTCTCGCGTACAAGCCAAGAGCGCATCGAAAACCAGATTCTGCATGGTACGGTTTGGCAATGTACTAGGTTCATCAGGCTCAGTAGTGCCGTTGTTCCGTAAACAGATCATGGCAGGTGGGCCGATCACATTGACGCATCCCGAAATCACCCGTTATTTCATGACAATTCCCGAGGCTGCGCAGCTGGTGTTGCAGGCTGGGGCAATGGGGCAGGGGGGAGATGTTTTTGTCCTGGACATGGGCGAACCGGTCAAGATCATCGATCTGGCGACTCGGATGGTGCATCTAAGCGGATTGGAAGTTCTAACGGATTTGACGCCAGACGGTACGATAGAAATTAACCATGTAGGTTTGCGTCCAGGCGAAAAATTATACGAAGAGTTGTTGATTGGCGAAAATGTTGAAGGCACTGAGCATCCATTGATCATGCGCGCGCAAGAAGTAGAGATATCGTGGGCGATATTGGAAGATTTGTTGAGTAAATTGGAAGATGCCTGCTCCAGGTTTGCCTATGAAGAGGTGCGTGAATTGCTACTGCGTACTGTCGCCGAGTACTCGCCGCAGTGCGGAATTGAAGATTTCATATGGCGCGCCAAACGTCGTTTATCAGAGACAAACGATACGACGCTGCATTAATTGACGTAGCAATAATTTGATTGAATTTCACCTATCGGGGGTACCATGGATTTATCTGGATTAACAGTAGCTGAGTTGCGTACATTGCAGGAGCAGGTCAAGCAGGCTTTGAAAGATCGCGAACATCTGGAACTGACCAAGGCACGCGAGCAGATCCTAGCGATTGCGCAAAGTGCGGGCATTTCATTGCAGGATTTGCTGGGCGCTCAGTCGCGTAGCAAGAGCGCTGCGCCCAAGGCAAAAGTAGCCGTCCGTTATCGCCATCCTTCGGATGCTTTACTGCAATGGACAGGCCGTGGGCGACAACCTAAGTGGGTTCAGGATTGGGTTGCTTCCGGCCAGTCTTTGGATGCCATCCGCGTATAACAATTGCTGTTGTTTTTATTTCCCGCGAAATAGCGCCGTTCTGATGAGCGCTACTTGAGTCGAAGATACGTGACTGGAACCAGGTGCGTATCTTTCGGCTCGCAAAACGCCATATCCATGCCGCAAGTGGCACGCGAACAATGTATTCGCCGCTGTTTTTTGCCGCCAAACGCTACATGCTTATCATATAGACTTATGCTCCAACTCTCCAAATCAATATTCAAAGCTTACGACATTCGCGGCATCGTCGGCAGCACGCTGGACGCCGGCATTGCACGACAGATCGGCCAGGCATTTGGCGCCGCGGTCCGTGCCAAAGGTGAGCAAGTGGCGATTATCGGCCGCGACGGCCGTTTGTCCGGGCCGGAGCTTGCCGCCGCCCTGGCAACTGGCTTACAGGATGCGGGGGTGGATGTGGTGGATCTGGGTGTCGTGGTAACACCTATGGTTTATTTCGCCACTCACGTACTTGGCGCGCAGTCTGGAATCATGGTCACCGGCAGCCACAACCCTCCCGATTACAATGGCTTCAAAATGGTGCTCGCTGGCGAGGCGATATACGGCGACACCATCCAGCAGCTGTATCAGGCTATCGCAAATGGCGCTGTCAAGGAAACTGTAGCGGCGCCGACCGGCAGCTATCGCCAGCACGACATCAAGGAAGCCTACCTGCAGCGCATCGTCAGCGACACCAAACTGGCGCGTCCGATGAAGATCGTGGTTGATTGCGGTAACGGTGTCGCCGGTGCGTTTGCAGGCGAGCTGTATCGCGCGCTCGGCTGCGAGGTGGAGGAACTGTTCTGCGAAGTGGACGGTACTTTCCCCAATCACCACCCCGATCCGGCCCATCCGGAAAACCTGCAGGATGTGATCCGCGCCCTGCATAACTCCGACGCCGAGATCGGCCTGGCGTTCGATGGCGATGGCGACCGTCTCGGCGTCGTCACCAAGGATGGCCAGATCATTTATCCGGACCGCCAGCTGATGCTGTTTGCTGCTGATGTGCTGACGCGTCATCCCGGCCGCGAGATTCTGTATGACGTTAAATGTACCCGTCATCTGGCGCCCTGGATTAGCGAGCATGGCGGCAAGCCGTTGATGTGGAAAACAGGTCATTCCCTGGTCAAAGCCAAGATGCGTGAAACCGGTGCGCCGTTGGGTGGCGAAATGAGCGGCCATGTTTTCTTCAAGGACCGTTGGTACGGCTTTGACGATGGCTTATACGCTGGCGTACGCCTGCTGGAATTGCTGAGTCGTGAAAGCAACCCGTCCGCAGTGCTGAACGCCTTGCCGCAATCGTCCAGCACGCCGGAGCTGCAATTGAAACTGGCAGAAGGCGAGAATTTCTCGCTGATCGAAAAAATGCAGAGCGAGGCGAGTTTCCCCGGATCGGAAGAGATCATCAAGATCGACGGCCTGCGGGTTGAATATGCCGATGGTTTTGGCCTGGCCCGTTCCTCGAATACCACTCCGGTTGTCGTGATGCGCTTTGAGGCAGAATCGGAACAGGCGCTGGCACGGATTCAATCCGAGTTCAAGCGTGTGATCCTGACTGCGAAGCCGGATGCAGCGCTGCCTTTCTAATCGACCTGACGAAGTGGCTACCGCTTGAACATTCTGATCGTCCGCGTCTCCTCGCTTGGAGATGTGATGCATAACATGCCAATGGTGTCGGATATCCGGCGCCATTATCCCGATGCGAATATCGACTGGGTCGTGGAAGAAGGCTACACTGGCCTGGTGCGCATGAATCCCGACGTGCGCCGCATTATCCCGATTGCACTGCGGCGTTGGCGCAAGAGCCTGTTGACTGCGGCGACACGAGCGGAAATTGCGAATTTCAGGAAGCAGCTGAAACAGGACGCCTACGATGTGGTGTTCGATACGCAGGGCTTGCTAAAGACCAGCGTCGTCATGCGCATGGTGCGCCTGGCACCCAATGGCCAGCGCATTGGCCTGGCGAACGCAACCGAGGGTTCCGGCTACGAGCCGCTGTCGCGCATATTCCATACCAAGAGTATCAAAGTGGGTTTGCACACGCACGCAGTATTGCGGGCCCGTGAAGTCGCGGCGCAGGCGCTTGGTTATAGCGTAGACACCGCGGCTGATTTCAATATGCATCCCGTGGCCCCGGAGCCTGCGGCCCTGCCTGCATGGTTGCCGGCCACGCCGTATGCCGTCTTCTTTCACAGCACGGCGCGCGCCGCTAAGCAATGGTCCGATGCCAATTGGGTGCGGATTGCGGCCCAGCTTGCGGGGCGGGGCCTGCCAGTGCTGCTGCCCTGGGGCAGCGCAGCGGAGAAAAGCAATGCCGAGCAATTGGCCAGCCAAATGAGTAATGCGCGCGTGTTGCCTAAGTTGCCCTTGATGGAAGCCGTGTTGCTGGCGCAGCGGGCCGCTTTGGTGATCGGTGTTGACACCGGCTTGACGCATATCGCGGCCGCCTTCAACCGCCCGACCATCGAACTGTACTGTGATTCGCCGCGCTGGAAAACCGAAGGCAACTGGTCGCCGCAGATCATCAACCTCGGGGAAATCGGCATGCCGCCGACGGTGGAGCAGGTTGCACAGGCAATCGACACGCTGGCGGCATGAGCCGAGTGGCGGAAGGCAGCAGGAGTCGAACCTACCCGGGAGTGACTGGCACCCCCCACCGGGTTTGAAGCCCGGCCGCATCACCGGATACGTATGCCTTCCTTGCTGCGCTATCTTATCCTGATTCACAATTTCTACGCTATCAGAACCAGTCCAGGCCGCCGCCGCGCAACACATGCGCATCACGCAAGCGTCGGGTATAACCTATACGATCAAAAAATTCCAGGATCTGAATCGCGCGCTTGCGCCCGAGACTAGTGGCGTCGCGCCAGCTTGCTGCATTCACGCCGGCAGCGGCCATCGGGCCGGTTTCCTTTTCCCGCTGCGCTATCAGAGTGCTCATCAGCGTAGCCAGCTCGCGCATGCGCAGATGGTGATAAAACAGATCCCGCTCAACCTGATAAACCAACCCTTGCCGCAGCAATTTTCGCAACAGCTGGCGTACCTGTTCCTCTGGCAGCGCATGGGTCCGCGCTAAGTCGCGCACCCAAGGTGGATCGAAGCCCGCTGCCGCCAGTTCGGGTAGCAATTGCTGCGCCAAGAGCTGCTCGCTTTCTGACAATGCTATCGCATGCTGCGGTAGGTGCAGCCATGCGCCGCTGCGCTGTAGCGTGCCTTCTTCGATGAGAGATGTCAGGACTGCCAGCCATAACGCGTTATCTAGTGTTGGCTGCGCCATGCGCCGCAGTCGCCCGCTATCGACACCTTGTTCATCGGGGAAACGCACATGAAAATCCGTGACTGCGTTGACTGCGCATGTTTTCAAGGACTGCCATTGAGCGGACAGCATGACAAATTTATCCTGCTCGGATGCGCCGGTGACGATGGTCTGTGCATCCGGCGGCAATGGCAATGCGTCCGGCGGCAAGCCTGTGAGCTGCATCAGTGCCGATAAACGCAAACCGCCAGGCGAAGCTGCTTGCAGCAAGGCGCTGAAGCCGTCGCCGTTCAGCATCTGCTCGATCGCATCGAGCCAGGCCTGCCGTTCCGGTGCGCGCCGCTTTCTGGCGGGCGCGGCCGGGTCGAGTACGTGGCCGCCGCCGATGGTCATGCTGGCTTGTGCATTGCGGACGATAAAGCGGTCACCCGGCGTCGCGCAGACTGGCGACGCAAACAGCAGCTGCACTCGGCAGCGATCGCCGGCGCTCAGCGCGTTCCCTTCCAGCAGCGTGAGGTGAGCAAGCTGATGCAGGGTGCCGAGATGTACATGCAGAGGGGAGCGATTGCGCAGCGCCTGGCCGGCGCTGGCTGATAGCTGTAGTTCCACGTCAATCCGGGTGGATGGCGTGCATGCGCGGGCATCGGCCAGCCAGTCGCCGCGTTGGATGGCGTCCTTGTCGATGCCGCTCAGGTTGAGCGCACTGCGCTGGCCTGCGTTGCCGCTGGCGGCGGGGCGGTTTTGCACGTGCAGGCTGCGTACGCGCACCGTGTCTCCGGCTGGCATCAGCGCCAGCCGATCACCGCTGTGGACTTGGCCGGAAAAAACGGTGCCGGTAACCACCGTGCCGTGCCCCGGCAGGGTGAAGACGCGGTCTATCGCCAGCCGGAACAGTCCATCGGCGCGGCGTGGCGGCATGCTCTGGGCGACGCCATGCAGATGCTGCTGCAAGGCGGCAGTTCCGTTATCCTGCGGCAGATTTGCCGCCACGGGAAAAATCGGAATGTCGGCCAGGGTGGTGCCTGCCAGCAGAGCTTGAATCTCGGTGGTGACTTCGACGACGCGGGCTGGATCGACGCGGTCGATCTTGGTCAAGGCGACGGCGCCAGCCTTAACGCCCAGCCATTGCAGGATCTCCAGGTGCTCGCGGGTTTGCGGCATGACGCCGTCATCCGCGGCGATCACCAGCAAGGCGAAATCGATGCCGGAGGCGCCTGCTACCATGGTGTGCACCAGGCGTTCGTGCCCGGGGACGTCGATGAAGCCCAGCACCTCGCCGTTCGGCAGCGCGGTGTAGGCATAGCCTAGCTCAATTGAAATGCCGCGTTCCTGTTCTTCCTTGAGGCGGTCGGTGTTGACCCCGGTCAGCGCCTTGATCAGCGTGGTCTTGCCATGATCGATATGGCCAGCGGTGCCGACGATCATAGGGAGAAATCCTGCAGTTGCGCGGTGAAGCTCGCTTCATCTTGCGGTTCCAGGCAGCGGCAATCCAGCCACAGGGCATCGCTGGCGATGCGCCCGATCACCGGCCGCGGCAGTTGTCGCAGCGCCTGCTCCAGCTTGTCGAGCGCGCGGCCGTGGCGTTTGCCGCCGGCGTTGTCTGCACGCAGCACCAAGCCGTAGCTCGGTAGCTGGTCGACCGGCAAGGCGCCGCTGCCGATCTGGCTGGACATTGCTTCACACGACACGGTATAGCGGTTTGCCAGGGCACTTTGCAAGACCGGCAGCAAGCGCTCTGCCTGCTCCTTTATCTGCGCTTGCGGGCGCGTCAGCAGGCGCAGGGTGGTCAGCCGCTCGGCCAGGAATTCCGGCGCCAGGTACAGGCGCAGCACCGGTTCCAGCGCGGCCAAGGTCAGTTTGCCGACCCGCAGTGCGCGTTTCAGCGGATTTTTCTTGATGCGGGCGATCAGGTCGGCACGGCCGACGATGATGCCGCATTGCGGCCCGCCCAGCAGCTTGTCGCCACTGAACGTGACCAGGTCGGCGCCGTGGCGTATGGTTTCGCGCACCGTGGTTTCCTGCGGCAAGCCCCACTGCGTCAGATCCAGCAGCGTGCCGCTGCCGAGATCGACCGTAACGGCGATGCCATGCGGCCGCGCCAGTTCTGCCAGCGTGGCGACGTCGACGCTGCTGGTGAAGCCGCTGATGGCGTAATTGCTGCAGTGGACTTTCATCAGCATGGCGCTGCGGGCGCTGATGGCATTGGCATAGTCGGCAGGATGGGTGCGGTTGGTGCTGCCGACTTCCACCAGTTTTGCGCCGGCGCGCTGCATGATGTCGGGCACCCGGAAGGCACCGCCGATTTCCACCAGTTCGCCGCGCGAGACGATGACTTCCTTCCGTTGCGCCAGCGCATTGAGCATCAGGAATACCGCGGCGGCGTTGTTATTGACGACGGTAACGGCTTCGGCGCCGGTGAGTTCGCGCAAGACATCTTCCACCAGGCTGTCGCGGTCGCCACGGCCGCCGGTTTCCAGGTCGAATTCAAGATTGCCGGGCGCGGTCAGGGCGCTGACCACTGCCTGCACCGCTTCGTCCGGCAGCAGCGCGCGTCCCAGGTTGGTGTGTAGCACGGTGCCGCTGAGATTGAACAGCGCGCGCAAATGCAAGCGGCCGGCGTCAATCAGCTGCTTTTCCAGCGTGGCGCAAAGCAGGAGCTCCTCGATCTCGCCAACAGACAGCTGGCCGGCCAGGGCCTTCACTCTGAGCGCATCCAGATGCTTGCGCAACGCGGCGGTCACCTGGGTCCGGCCATACTGTGCCAGCAAGGGTTTGACCTGCGGCAGATTCAGAATCCGGTCCACCGAAGGGATATTGCTGGCGGAAGCCAGGGCCGGACTGTTCAGCGGCTTCGATCCTGGCATTCAGTTCTCCGCCGATTGCCATAGCAAGGGATTGCCCTGGCGTCGCGCATAGGCGGTTTCTCCCATCAGCAGGTCCAGCGTCAGGCTTGCCAGGTCGTCCGCCACCGGTTCGAGGTAAGGGTCTTTTTCCTGGTAAAAAATCTTCAGCCAGCTGTGGCATTCATCGCAGGTCTCGGCCTTGATGGCGGCCGTGCCAGCTGGCTGCTCGTCTTCTATGGATTGGTAGGCGATTCCTTTGGTGGAATCGCAATACGCGCACTTGATGCGCACCATATGCCATTCGGCCGCGCACATGCCGCATTGCAGGTAACGATGGCCCTGCGACTGGCCATCCATCCGCACCACGCTGGCCACCGGCATGGAGCCGCAGCAGGGACACAGGCCCGGCGTATCGAGCAGAGGCACGTCGCGGACGTCGAAACGTGTCACCAGATCGCTGCAAACCACCTGCAAGGCTGCGGCATAGAAAGGCGCGCTGGCGGGATCGACGATTTCTTGATGACGCTGCAAGATGGCTTCGGCCTGACTGTCGCGCTGGTTGGCGCTGGTTTGCCGGATGCGTTCCAGCAGTTGCATCAGCGCTGGCGGCAGGCCGTCGGCTTTTGCCAGTTGCGCCAGCAGTTGCTCCAGCACTGTCTGCCAATGCGGACTGCGCACCTGGTCTGTCGCCAGGATCAGCGGCATCAGATGGGCTTGGGCGAGGTTGCTGCTGGCCTGGTCGCGGGCAGGTTGGTCCGATGCGCTGCTCAATCCGTTCAATGCCTGCTGCTGGGCTTGCGCCAGCGAGGCCATCAAATTCAGGTAGTCGCCGATCGGATTGCCGGCAGCCAGCTGTTTCAGGCGCTGCGCGCGGTCGTTGAAAATGCTGGCGCGTTGCGGCAGCCTGATGCGTGGAATCGCATTGTGATCCAGCGCTTCGATTTCGCCTGGTTCAAGGATACGTTGCAAGGTAGTTCCTTTTTCGCAGTAACCGGCAGCTTCGAAAAAGCATGCCACTGTTCATATTCGTGAATTACCTTTTGAAACACAAATTACCAATGTAGCTTAATTATGTTGCAAGAGTCGCATAGTTTATTTTACTCCCCAGTCGTTTTTCTGTACCACTCCGCATGATGCTTGCGCGCCCACGCACGGCTGACCGTGCCGCGGGTCATGGCGCCGACCGTTCCCTTGACCCAGATGGCGGCATAGATATGCACCACAATGCCGGCGATCAGGACAAAGCCGCACAGCGCATGGACTACCACGGCAAGCCGGATGACGAGGATAGGAAATAGCCAGGAAAACCATGCGCGCCAGATGACAATGCCCGACAGCAGCAAGCCGGCCATGCAGGCGATCATTACCCAGAACAGCATTTTCTGGCCGCCGTTATAGCGGCCCACGGGCGGCAGGTTTTCTTCGCGGTTGTTGACGACGTCGCCGACATTTTTCAGCCACTCGATGTCATTTTTCTCGATCAGGTTGTGATGCCAGAAACGTAAGGCCAGCAGGGTAAAGCAAATAAACATCAGCAGCCCGATGAAGGGATGCAGGATGCGGGTCCAGGGGCCGCCGCCCAGTACGAAACTGAGCCAGAACATGGAGGGATGAAACAAGGCCAGCCCCGACAGCGCCAGCACCACGAAGGTGATGGCGACCAGCCAGTGGTTGATGCGTTCACCGGCGTTGTAGCGGACGATATTGTCTTTGCCTGCATCTTGCGCGTGCTTGTTCATGGTGGCAGATCCTGTGCGTTGATGTTGGGATCGCTGGCATTGTTCTCGCGTGCCTGTGGCGAGGCGCGTCCGGAGGCACGGGATTCTTCCTCTTCCGCGGCCCTGTCTTCATCCGTGACTTCGTTCGGGCCGACCTTGATGTAGTGGAAGAAGCCGGCCAATGCGGTCAGGGCAATGCCCGCCAGCGCCAGCGGCTTGGCAGCGCCTTTCCATAGACCGACCAGCGGACTGATGCGGGGATTGTCCGGCAAGCCGTGATACAGCGATGGCTTGTCCGCGTGATGCAGCACATACATGACATGGGTGCCGCCCACGCCGGGCGGATCATACAAGCCAGCTTGCGCGAAGCCGCGTTCCTTGAGGTCGACGATACGTTCTGCTGCGTGCTCCTTCATGTCTTCCTTGGTGCCGAAGACGATGGCGCCGGTCGGACAGGTCTTGACGCAGGCCGGCTCCTGGCCGACCGCAACCCGGTCCGAGCACAGCGTGCATTTATACGCTTTGTTGTCCTTCTTCGAGATGCGCGGCACATCGAATGGACAGCCGGTCACGCAGTAGCCGCAGCCGATACAGTTTTCTTCATGAAAATCGACGATGCCATTGTTGTACTGGACAATCGCGCCGGGCGATGGGCAAGCCTTGAGGCAGCCCGGATCTTCACAGTGCATGCAGCCATCCTTGCGGATCAGCCACTCCAGGTTGCCGTCGGGATTTTCATACTCTGAAAAGCGCATCACGGTCCACGAGTGTTCCGTCATGTCGGGTGGATTGTCGAGCACGCCGACATTGACGCCGACCTCGTCGCGCAGATCGTTCCATTCCATACATGCGGTCTGGCAGGCTTTGCAGCCTATGCATTTGGTGACGTCGATCAGCTTGGCGACAGTGCCGGTCACCGGCTCACGCACGCCGGGCGGCGGCGTGGTGGTGGCGGAAACCCGCTTGATATCGAGGGATTGCAGGGCCATGGTTTCTCCTATGCCTTCTCAACCTTGACCAGGAACGACTTGAATTCCGGTGTTTGCGAATTGCCATCTCCCACGCCCGGCGTCAGCGTGTTAGCGAGATAGCCCGGTTTGGTCAGGCCCTTGAAACCCCAGTGGATCGGGATGCCGACGTGATGTACAGGTTTGCCTTCAATCGTCATTTTCTTGATGCGTTTGGTGACCACCGCCACGGCGACGATGTGGCCGCGCTTGGAGCTGACCTTGACCCGCTCGCCGGCGACCACTCCGACTTCCTTCGCCAGGTCTTCGCCGATTTCAACAAACTGCTCGGGCTGGATGATGGCGTTGAGGCGGGCGTGCTTGGTCCAGTAATGGAAATGCTCGGTGAGCCGGTAAGTGGTGCCGACATGCGGGAAGGCGTCGGCCTTGCCGAACATGGCGCGGTCGTCCGGGAATACGCGTGCGCCCGGATTGCTGGTAGCCGCCGGATTTTTCGGAAACAGCGGGTTGTAGCCGACCGGCGTTTCAAACGGTTCGTAGTGGACCGGGAACGGCCCCTCCGCCATGCCGGCCTTGGCAAAGAAACGCGCTACGCCTTCCGGATTCATGATGAACGGTCCCATGCCGCCGGCAGGCGCTTCATCCACCTTGAAGTCGGGAACATCGGCCCCGCCCCATTTTTGACCATTCCAGCCGATCAGCTTGCGCCTGGCGTCGAACGGCTTGCCATTGAGGTCGCACGAAGCGCGGTTGTACAGGATGCGGCGGTTGGCCGGCCAGGCCCAGGCCCAGTTGAGGGTCTGGCCGATGCCGGTCGGGTCTGCATTGTCGCGGCGCGCCATCTGGTTGCCGGCTTCGGTCCAGCAGCCGGCAAAGATCCAGCAGCCGGAGGCGGTGCTGCCATCGTCGCGCAGTTCGGCAAAACCGGCTATCTGTTCATTTTTCTTGCGCACGATCTTGCTGGCATCCTTGGGATCGGCCAGATCGCTCAGCGCGCGGCCGTTGAACTCCTTGGCCAGCTCTTCCGCAGTCGGACTTTCCGGATTAGCGTAGGGCCACGACAGCTTGACGATAGGATCCGGATACTTGCCGCCATCGGCGGCATACATCTTGCGCATTTTCAGGAACAGGGTCGACATGATTTCCAGGTCGCTGCGCGCTTCGCCCGGCGGCTCTGCGCCTTTCCAGTGCCATTGCAGCCAGCGGCCGGAGTTCACCAGAGAACCTTCTTCCTCGGCAAAGCAGGTGGTCGGCAGGCGGAACACTTCGGTCTGTATCTGGCTGGAGTCGACGTCGTTGAATTCACCGTAGTTTTTCCAGAACTCGGAGGTTTCGGTAGCGAGCGGGTCCATCACCACTAGGAACTTCAGCTTGGCCAGGCTGGCGCCGATCTTGCCCTTGTCCGGCGCTGCCGCCAGCGGGTTGAAGCCCTGCGCGATATAGCCGTTGACCTTGCCTTGCTTCATCAGCTCGAACACTTGCAGCATGTCGTAGGGCTTGTCCAGCTTGGGCAGGTAGTCGTAGCCCCAGTTGTTGTCCGCGGTGGCGGCGTCGCCCCACCAGGACTTCATCAGGCTGACGTGGAATTTGCCGTAGTTCTGCCAATAGCTCAGCTGATTGGGACGCAGCGGCTTGCTGGCGCGGGCGGCGATGTACTTGCCGAAATCCTGTTCGGATTCCGACGGCAGCGTCATGTAGCCCGGCAGCAGGTTGGTCATCAGTCCGAGATCGGTCAGGCCCTGGATATTCGAATGGCCGCGCAGGGCATTCATGCCGCCGCCGGCGATGCCGATATTGCCAAGCAGCAGTTGCACCATGGCGCCGGTGCGGATGATCTGCGAACCGATCGAATGCTGGGTCCAGCCGAGCGCATACAAGATGGTGCCGGCGCGCGTCGGCGAGGCGGTGGAGGCCAGCATCTCGCACACTTTCAGGAATTTGTCCTTGGGCGTGCCGCACACGCTTTCCACCATTTCCGGCGTATAGCGCTCGTAGTGATGCTTCATCAGGTTGAAGACGCAGCGCGGATGCGCCAGGGTCGGGTCGGTTTTGACAAAACCGTCCTCGCCCAGTTCGTAGTCCCAGCTGGTCTTGCTGTAGTTGTGCTTGTCCGCGTTGTAGCCGGAAAAAATGCCGTCCTCGAAGGTATAGTCTTCGCGCACGATGAAGCTGAAGTCCGTGTAGTTCTTGACGTACTCGTGCTGGATCTGGTCCTTTTCCAGCAGGTAGCGGATGACGCCGCCCAGGAAAATGATATCGGTGCCGGTACGGATGGGCGCATAGAAATCCGCCACTGAGGCCGAGCGCGTAAAGCGCGGATCGACCACGATCAGCTTTGCCTTGTTATGCGCCTTGGCTTCGGTCACCCATTTGAATCCGCATGGATGGGCTTCGGCGGCATTGCCGCCCATGATAAGTATTACATCCGCATTCTTGATGTCGACCCAATGATTCGTCATCGCTCCACGGCCAAACGTCGGGGCAAGACCTGCCACCGTCGGACCGTGTCAGACACGCGCCTGGTTGTCGAACGCTAGCATCCCGAGGCTGCGCATGGTTTTGTGGGTCAGGTAGCCGACTTCATTGCTGCTGGCCGAGGCTGCCAGCATGCCTGTGGTCAGCCAGCGGTTGACGGTCAGGCCTTCCGGCGTCTTTTCCACGAAATTGGCGTCGCGATCCTGTTTCATCAGGGTGGCGATGCGGTTCAGGGCATCGTCCCACGACATGCGTTTCCATTCCTTCGAACCCGGCGCCCGGTATTCCGGGTATTGCAGGCGGTTGGGACTGTGCACGAAATCCAGCAGGGACGCACCCTTGGGACAGAGCGTGCCGCGGTTGACCGGATGGTCCGGATCGCCTTCGATATGGATGATGCTGGCTTTGGCATTCTTGGCGCCGTCGCCGAGGCTGTACATCAGGATTCCGCAACTGACTGAGCAGTAGGGGCAGGTGTTGCGGGTTTCGACACTGCGCGTCAGCTTGTAGCTGCGGACTTCCGCCAGCGCGGGCGCCGGTGAAAATCCCATGAGCGCCAGGCTCGAGCCTGCCAGGGTAGCACCAGTGGTCCTGAGGAACTGGCGCCGCGACATGTGAACCATGGGTAGACCTCTCTTTGTGCATTAATGCCAAACAGTGTTCCAGACATGCTGTTTTATTATAGGATGGATTGTCGATTGACAATAGAAGGAAATGTGACTGCCATGCAGCACCAGCAATCTATCCAACCCCGTCAGTAAAACATTCTGAAACTTAACTATTTAGCAATTATATATCAGGCGGATAGATAGCGTGGTTCACGCCGTCATTGCAACGCGGCATAATACGGCCATGGAACAACAAATCATTGAAATCGATATTGCCGACTGGCAGATCAATACCCCCAACTCCGCCTGGATTTCCGCGCTGGAGGCTGGCAAAGTCCTGTATTTTCCCCATCTGAGCTTTGCCTTCACTGCCGATGAGCAGCGCTTCCTGACGCCAGCCATTCGCGATCCGAAGAGCCGCAACATCAGCCTCGACGCCAACGGCAAGCTCAAGGGTGCGCTGGGCGATGCGGCGGACCAGGCTGCGCTGGCGCAGATGATCGGGCGTTTCCGCAGTCAGGCGCAGCAACTGATACATTCTCTGCTGCCTGCTTATGCCGACGCGCGCAGCGAATTGCGCATGGCGCCCACCAGCTACCGGCCGATGCAGGTGGAAACCCGTTCCCAGTCCTGGCGCGCTGACGACCGCCGTCTGCATGTCGATGCTTTCCCTTCACGCCCGAATTACGGCGAGCGCATCCTGCGCGTGTTTGCCAACGTCAATCCGGAAGGCGTGCCGCGCGTCTGGCGGGTCGGCGAACCGTTTGAAGATGTCGCGCAGCGCTTCCTGCCGCGCGTAAAAGCCTATTCGCGCTGGCAGGCGCAGGCGCTGAACGCTCTGCATGTCACCAAATCCCTGCGTAGCGAATACGACCATCTGATGCTGCAGCTGCACGACGCCATGAAGTCCGATCCGGACTACCAGAAAAATGGTCTGCAAGTGACCCAGCCGTTTGCCGCCGGATCGGTGTGGGTCTGTTTTTCCGACCAGACGCCGCACGCGGTGATGGCCGGCCAGTACATGATGGAGCAAACCTTGCACCTGCCGGCCGCCAAGCAATACGACCCAGGCGCCAGCCCGCTGGCGATCCTGCGCCGCCTGACCGGCCGCGCGCTGACCGAATGAAGGCTGCAGCGGGGTTTGATGCAGGCCGGGCCTGGCGCATCCGTTTGCTGTATTCCGCAGTGTGGTGGCTGGCGATGCCGATGGTATTGCTGCGTCTGTGGCGGCGTGGCGGCAAGGAACCGGGTTATCGCCAGCATGTGGCCGAGCGCATCGGTTTTTATCCGCCTTTGCCGGCGCAGCTGGCCGCGTCCAGATTCATCTGGGTGCACGCGGTCTCGGTGGGCGAGACGCGTGCGGCTGAACCCTTGATCAAAGCCTTGCTTGAGGCTTATCCCGACCATGTGGTTCTGCTGACGCACATGACCGCGACCGGCCGCGCGACCGGCATGCAGCTGTTCGGGCAGTCGCCGCGCGTGCTGCAATCCTTTCTGCCTTACGACACCGGCTGGATGGCAGGCCGCTTCCTGCGCCATTTTTCGCCTTGCCTGTGCGTGCTGATGGAGACCGAAGTGTGGCCGAACCTGATCGTCCAGTGCGGACGCTACAAGGTGCCGGTGGCGCTGGCCAACGCGCGCCTGTCGGAGCGTTCCCTGCGGCGCGGCAAGCGCTTTGCCACGCTGATGACGGAAGCCGCCAGCGGCATGTCATGCGTCGGCGCGCAAACCGATGCGGATGCCGGACGTTTGCGGCAACTGGGCGGCAGCAATGTGCAGGTCACCGGCAACCTGAAATTCGACGTCACGCCGGCGCCGGGTTTGCTGGCGCTGGGCGTTGAACTGCGCGCGCAGATCGGCCAGCGTTCGGTGCTGCTCTGTGCCAGCACCCGCGAAGGCGAGGAAGAACTGATTCTTGCGGCATTGTCCAAACGCCTGCAAGACCCCGGCGCTGCCGCTGCGCTGCCGCCAGATTTGCTGGTAGTGATCGTGCCGCGCCATCCCCAGCGTTTTGACGAGGTGGCGGTGCTGGCGGCGGCAAAAGACCTGCCGCCATTACGCCGCAGCAGCCTCGGCCAGCAGCCGGTGTCGGCCCAGGTCAAGGTGCTGGTGGGCGATTCCATGGGCGAGATGTTTGCCTATTACGCCATGTGCGACGTGGCTTTCATCGGCGGCAGCCTGTTGCCCATGGGCGGACAGAACCTGATCGAAGCGTTCGCGGTCGGCAAACCGGTACTGATCGGCCCGCATACTTTCAATTTTTCCGATATCACCGAACAGGCGATCGCTGCCGGCGCGGCGCAGCGGGTGAGCGACGTCGGCCACATGCTGGACGCGGCCTTCCAGCTGCTGCAGAGCGACCCGCAACGGCAGTCCATGGGTCAGCACGCCATCCAGTTCGCGCAGCGGCATCGCGGCGCCACAGAGCGCACCATGGCGTTGCTGACGCCATTTATCAAGGTTCACTGAACATGCATGCCACTGTCATTGCAACCAAATTCATCAGCAGCCTGCTGCTTTTGCCTGCCAGTCTGATCTTGCTGTGCATCGTCGGCATGTTCTTGCGGCGCAGCTACCCTAGCGTCGGCTTCGTCCTCAGTTTCGCCTCTTTGCTATTGCTTCTGGTGCTGAGTTCGGAAGTAGGAGCGTTGCTGCTGGCCGCACCGCTCGAACGACGGGTGCCGGCAATGGAAGCGAGCGCAGCCGGCGGCGCGCAGGCGATTGTCATACTGGGTGGCGGCCGCATAAGCAACGCCCCTGAATACAATGGCGAAGATATACCCAATTACCAGACGCTGGCGCGCTTGCGCTATGGCGCCAGGCTGCAGCGCCAGACCGGCTTGCCGATATTGGTGTCGGGCGGCATGCCGGACGGCTCGCGGGTATCGGAAGCCGCGCTGATGGCAAACAGCTTGCAGGAAGATTTTTCGGTGCCGGTAAAGTGGCGTGAAGAGGCGTCGGACGATACTGACAAGAATGCCCAATTCTCTGCCGTGATTCTGCAGCAGGCCGGCGTCAGGAAAATCTTGCTGGTGACGGACGCCTTGCACATGTCGCGCGCGCAGAGGATGTTCACGCAGGCCGGGCTGGAGGTGGTGATTGCGCCGAGCATATTTTTCAGCCATGAGCGCCTTACCATCAAGAGTTTCTTGCCATCCGGAGAGGGGTTGCGAAGAAGTGATTATGCCATGCATGAGTGGCTGGGGATATTGTGGTTCACGATCCGCTCGGGCCAGTCACAGCCAGCCGGCGAGATTGCGGTCGCCAGCTGATGTGGATTTGAGCGTAGCAAACAGAAACGCCGCACTTGTGCGGCGTTTTTCATTATGTCTATGCTTCCGCCCATTTCGTATCAGGCGCGATAAGCCGTATCGTAGGATCATCGATTCTGCGTCGCCGGAAGCGCCTTTTTCGTCGCCGTGGTAAGTTGTTGTCGACAGTTCATTTGGAAAAGCCATTGTATGTCTACCAGAAAGACGTCGTTGCCCGGTTTCGATTCCTCGCAAAAGCCGACAGACCGCTTGCTCTTTGCCGTTATGCCTGAGAAACCCGCTGTTGCACGTATCGAACAGCTTACTCGCGCATTGTGCCTCGAGCATGACTTGCGCGGCGCCGCGGTGCATGCAGAGCAGTTGCACATTACTCTTGTGATACTGGGTGAATATCTGGGGCTGCCGCCTGATCTGCTTGCTGCCGCGGCTGGCGCCGCTTCACAGATTGCACAGACGGCGTTCAGAGTCCGCTTTGACTATGTCCAGACCTTCCGCAACAAATCCCGCGTGACAGGAAATTATCCGATTGTTCTTTGCGGTGACGAGGGTGTTGTTGGTCTGGAGACTCTGCATCAAGGCCTGTCAACCAGATTGCGCAATCTCGGCTTTAAGGGCATCTCCACAAGCATGACGCCTCACGTGACCTTGCTGTATGAGCCCGAGCCGGTTCCCGGCCAGGCGGTAGCGGCAGTCGAGTGGACGGTGGGCGAATTCGTATTGTTACAGCGCCATATCGACCAGCGCCGTCCTTATTCCATTTTAGGCAGTTGGCCCTTGCAGAAGGTTTCCTGGCCGCTGCAGTGATCAGTCGAGAGCCGTTTCGGAAGCTGGCGACATATCCTTTGTGTGCAATGGGAGCGCACAATAAAAACGCCGCACAAGTGCGGCGTTTTTCATTACATCAGTGCGTTGGCTGAATCCAGGTCAGGATTTCGCCGCCACCACGGTATTTTCATTCAAGCCGCCACCCAGCGAACGGTACAGGTCGATCGCATTGTTCAAGCGCAGCTGCCGCGTCTGAATCAAGGCTTGCTGTGCCGTGAACAGATCGCGTTGTGCATTGAGGTGATCGGTGGAACTGGCGATGCCGTTCTTGTAGCGCAGATCGGTCAGTTTCACGCGTTCTTCCTGGGCCTTGACGTAAGCGTCCTGCGCCGCCAGCTGCTCATCCAGCGTGCTGCGGGCAACCAGCGCATCGGAGACTTCCCTGAATGCGCTCTGGATGGTTTTTTCGTAGTTGGCGATCGCCAGATTCTTGCGAATCTCGCTCAGCGACAGGTTGGCGCGGTTGCGTCCGCCTTCAAAGATCGGCAGCGTCAGTTGCGGCACGAACGACCAGGTACGGCTGCCCGCCGAGAACAGGCTGCCCAGCGAAGTGCTGGAATTGCCGATGCCGGCGGTCAGTGAAATGGTCGGAAAGAAGGCGGCGCGGGCGGCGCCGATATTCGCGTTGGCCGAGCGCAGCTGCTGCTCTGCCTGGCGGATATCGGGACGGCGGTTCAGCAAGTCGGACGGCAGGCCGGCCGGAATCTCGCTGACGATCTTTTCATCCGACAGCGATTGCGATGCCGGCAGTTCGCCTAGCGGCTTGCCGACCAGAAGCACCAGGGCATTGGTCGCCTGGCCGCGCTGGCGCACCAGCGTGGCCAGCGAGACGCGTGCCGATTGCACCAGCGTTTCCGAGTTGCGCAGGTCAAGCGCCGACGAGGCGCCGACGTCGAAACGCATCTTGTCCAGCTTGTAGTCGTCCAGGCGGCTGTCCAGCGTCTGCTGCGCCAGCTGCTGCTGTTCGGCATACGACTGCTCCGTCAGATAAGCTTGGGCAACTTGCGAAATCAAGCTGATTTGCGCCGATTGCTTTGCTTCTTCAGTGGCCAGGTAACTCGCCAGGGCCGCATCTTTCAGGCTGCGCACGCGGCCGAAGAAATCCAGCTCGAACGCTGTCATGTTCAGGCCTACCGAGTAGGCAGTACCTACTGCGGGCACGCCCGGGATCAGCTGGTCGGCGGCGGTCCGGCTACGGGTGCGGCTGAAATTGCCGTTGAAATTCGGTAGTGCATCGGCAGCCGTGATGTCGTACTGCGCCCGCGCTTCCTCGATGTTCAAGGCAGCGGTGCGCAGGTCACGGTTGTTTTCCAGCGCGGAGGCGATCAGCGCTTGCAGGCGCTGGTCAGGAAAGAAATCGCGCCAGCCGAGTTCCACTGCATCGAATTGCACCTTGCCGTCGGCGGCAGCCGGATAGCTGCCAGACACCGGCGCCTCCGGCCGCACGTAGGTCGGCGCCATGGTGCAACCCGAGAGCACGCCTGCCAGCAGCAGGGCGCCGGTCAGGCTCTTGGGGAAAGTGTTAAACATGCTGATTCTCCACATCTATTTTTTTGTTGGCGTCGTGCAGTTTCTGCTGGCGCTCGCTGCCCTTGAAGAACTTGCGCACCACCACGAAGAACACCGGCACCAGGAACACCGCCAGTACCGTCGCAGTGATCATGCCGCCCATGACGCCAGTACCGATGGCGCGCTGGCTGCCTGAACCGGCGCCGGTCTTGATCGCCAGCGGCAACACGCCGAGGATGAACGCAAACGAGGTCATCAGGATCGGACGGAAACGCAGATGGACTGCTTCCAGCGTCGCTTCGATCAGGCCCTTGCCTTCAGCCTGCAGGTCTTTGGCGAACTCGATGATCAGAATCGCGTTCTTGGCCGACAAGCCGACCACGGTAATCATACCGACCTTGAAGTAGACGTCGTTCGGCATGCCGCGCAAGGTAACCCCCAGCAGCGCGCCGAGAATACCCAGCGGCACCACCAGCATCACTGCCAGCGGGATCGAAGTGCTTTCATACAGAGCCGCCAGCACCAGGAACACGGCGATCAGCGACAGCAGGTACAGCATCGGCGCTTGCGAACCGGAAGTCTTTTCTTCCAGCGACTGGCCGGTCCATTCGAAGCCGAAGCCTGGCGGCAGCTTGGCAGTCAGCGCTTCCATTTCATCCATCGCTTCGCCGGTGCTATGGCCAGGCGAGGCGCCACCGGAGATTTTCATCGCCGGATAGCCGTTATAACGCGTCAGCTGCACCGGACCCTTGATCCATTCCGACGTAGTGAACGACGAGAACGGCACCATGGTGCCAGCGGTGTTCTTGACATACAGCTTGGCCAGGTCTTCCGGTTGCAGACGTTGCGGCGCATCTGCCTGCACGATCACGCGTTGCTGACGACCCTGGTTCGGGAAGTCATTGACATAGGAAGAACCGAGCGCAGTCGACAGCGTGCTGTTGATGGCGCTGAACGATACGCCCAGTGCATTCGCCTTGTCGCGGTCGATATTGAGCTGCAGCTGCGGCGAATCTTCCAGGCCTTCAGGACGCACACCGGCCAGTATCTTGCTCTGCGAAGCCATGCCGAGCAACTGGTTACGGGCATTGGTCAATGCAGCATGACCTTGTCCCGAACGGTCTTGCAGGCGGAAGGTGAAGCCGGTAGCGTTACCCAGTTCAGGGATCGGCGGCGGATTCAGCGGATAGACGATGGCGTCCTTGATTTGCGAAAACGCGCCAAATGCCTTGCCAGCGATGGCATCGGCCGATTCGGCAGGTCCGCGCTCGCTCCAGTCCTTCAGCGGCGTGAACACCAGGCCGGCATTCTGGCCGTTACCGGAGAAGCTGAAGCCGGTAATCGCCACCACATTGGCTACCGCGGGCAGTTTCGCGTAGTAAGCTTCGATCTGCTTGATGACTTCCAGGGTACGGTTGCTGCTGGCGCCAGCGGGCAATTGCACGTTGGTGACGATGTAACCCTGGTCTTCGCTCGGCAGGAACGATGCCGGCAGGCGTGTGTAAAGCAAGCCCACGCAAATCAGGATGGCGCCGTATACCAGCAGGTAGCGGCCGGTCTTGGTCAGCATCTTGGCGACGAAGCCTTGATAGCGGTTGGTGGTCGCGGTGAACCTGTTGTTGAACCAGCCGAAGAAGCCTTTCTTCTCCTGATGGTGGCCTTTTTCGACCGGTTTCAGGATGGTGGCGCACAGCGCAGGCGTCAGCGAAAATGCCATCAATACCGAGAACACCATCGAAGCCACCATGGCCAGCGAGAACTGTTTATAGATCGCGCCAACTGCACCACTGAAGAATGCCATCGGGATGAATACCGCAATCAGCACCAGCGTAATACCGATCAGCGCGCCGGTAATCTGGCCCATCGCCTTACGGGTTGCTTCACGCGGCGACAAGCCTTCTTCGCTCATGATGCGTTCGACGTTTTCCACCACCACGATCGCATCATCGATCAGGATACCGATTGCCAGCACCATGCCGAACATGGTCAGCACGTTGATCGAAAAACCAAACAACAGCAAGGTGGCAAAAGTACCCATCAGCGCCACCGGAACGACGATGGTTGGAATCAGGGTGTAGCGAATGTTTTGCAGGAACAGATACATCACCAGGAACACCAGGATGATCGCTTCTACCAGGGTCTTGACCACTTCTTCAATCGAAATCTTGACGAATTTCGAGGTGTCGTAAGGGATCTCGTACTTGACGCCGGCAGGGAAGTATTTCGACAGCTCCAGCATCTTGGCTTTGACTGCGGTTGCGGTGCCCAGGGCGTTGGCTGTCGGCGACAACTGCACGCCGACGAAGGAAGTCGGCTTGCCGTCGAGACGGCCGGCAGTGGCGTAAGACTGGCCGCCGATTTCGATGCGCGCAACGTCGCGCAGACGGACGATGGAACCGTCCGAATTGGCGCGCAGCTGGATTTTTCCGAATTGTTCGACGGTATTCAACTGACCGGTAGCGACCACGGTGGCAGAAATCTGCTGACTGCCTGGGCTAGGGAGATCACCCAGTGTACCGCCGGCGACCAGCGCATTTTGCGCGGTGATTGCAGCAGTGACATCTGCGGGAGTCAGGTTCAGACCAACCAGTTTGGCCGGATCGATCCAGATCCGCATGGCGCGTTCGGTACCGAACAGTTGTGCCTGGCCGACGCCTGGCACGCGTTTGATTTCATTCAGCACGTTACGCGACAAATAGTCGCCCAATGCGATTGGATCGAGCTTGCCGTCGGTCGAAGACAGACCGATAAACATCAGGAAGTTACTGCGTGACTTGGTGACTTGCACACCATTCTGCGTCACAACTGCCGGCAGCCGTGCTTCCACCCGTTTCAGGCGGTTCTGCACATCCACCGAAGCCAGGTCGGCGTTGGTTTCCGGCGAAAACGTGACAGTGATCGAAACCGAGCCGTCAGCCTGGCTTTGCGATTCGATGTACTGCAAGCCGTCGGCGCCGTTCATTTCCTGTTCGATCAGGCTGGTAACGCTATCGTCGATGGTTTGCGCGGTTGCGCCGGGATAGGCTGCGCTGACGACAATCGTCGGCGGTGCAATCGAAGGATACTGGGCCACCGGTAATTGCGTGATCGCCAGAGCACCCCCGAGCAGGATGAAAACGGCGAGCACCCACGCAAATACGGGGCGATCGATGAAAAACTTGCCCATCAGTAGGCTCCTTATTTAGCTTTAGATGTTGAATCAGCTTGCGGAGCGGCAGGTGCGGCTGCAGTTGCTGCAGCTGGGGCTGCGGCTGGTTTCCAGGGCGCTGGATTGACCACTGCGCCCGGTTTCACCTTTTGCAAACCATCGACGATGACCTTGTCGCCAGCTTTCAAGCCTTCAGTGACGATCCATTTGTCGCCTTGTGCGGTATCGGCTTTCACCGGCTGCACTGACACCTTGTTGTCAGCGCCGACCAGGAACACCGACGCGCCGTTGAGGTCGCGCTGGACAGCCTGTTGCGGCACGGTCAGGGCGTCAGCATTGACAGCCTGCTCAAGTTTGGCGCGCACATACATGCCTGGCAGCAGGGAGTGGTCCGGATTCGGGAACTCGGCGCGCAAGGTGACGGAACCGGTATTCGGATCCACCGTCAGGTCGGAAAACAGCAACTTGCCCGATTGCGGATAAGCGTGGCCATCTTCGGTTTCCAGCGTGACCTTGGCTTGGCCCTGGCCGGCGCTTTGCAGCTGGCCGTTGCGCATCGCTTCCTGCAACTTCAGGATGTCGGTGCTGGACTGGGTCAGGTTGACGTAGATCGGATCGATCTGCTGCACGGTTGCCAGCTGGGTGACTTCACCTTGGCCGACCAGCGCGCCTTCAGTCACCAATGCCTTGCCGATGCGGCCGGAAATCGGCGAAGTCACGGTGGCGTAGCCCAGGTTCAGGCTGGCGGTTTCGCGTGCGGCCTTGGCCGAGGCGACATCTGCCGCGGCTTGCTTTTGCGCTGCCACGGTGTCGTCGTAGTCCTGCTTGCTGACGGCATTCACTTCGACCAGCGGTTTATAGCGCTGGGCCTTGAGCGTGGCGGTAGTCAGATTTGCTTCAGCCTTGGCCAGTGCTGCCTGCGCGCTGTCGTAGGTGGCGCGCAATGGCGCCGGATCGATCAGGTACAGCGTCTGGCCAGCCTTGACGTCGCTGCCTTCGCGGAAAGTGCGCTTGAGCACGATACCGGCGGCGCGGGCGCCGATCTGGGCGATGCGGGTGGCTTCCAGGCGGCCTGGCAATTCGGTTGTGAGAGCAAGCCGTTCCGGTGCGATGGTGACGATGGAGACTCCGGCTGGAGGCGGCGCACCTTGAGCGTCCGGCTTTTTGCCGCAGGCGGCCACCGCGGACAATACCGCGACAGCCAGGGTGATACGCGTGAGACGACTGATAGAGCTAACTGAATTCATAAAATTCTCGCACGGTAATTGAGGAAAGACTGCAAATCTGACAGGTGACTCTGCTTCTGGAAATGACATAGGATATATAAGTAATTGCTTTGGTGCACCGGCGGCTACTGTTCCAGCGGAAAGCGGGTCGAGCGGCCGGAATCCTGCTATTATACATACATGCACGAATGTATGTGCTGGCTTGCGTAAATGCGAGTACCGAGTATATGTTGCTATTTAATTATTTGCTGCGATTGCACAAAGTATCGTAACAGTTTGGAGGTCGGCTCAAAATGGCTAGAAGTACAAAAGAAGAAGCACTGGAAACGCGTGGCCGCATCCTGGATGCGGCAGCGGAAGTGTTTCATCAGCACGGCGTGGCGCGCACTACGCTGGCGGATATAGCCAGTGCAGCCGACGTCACGCGCGGTGCTATCTATTGGCACTTCAAGAACAAGAGCGATTTATTCGATGCCATGTGCGAGCGGGTACGCCTGCCGATGGAAGCGATGATCGAAAAAACCGCCGACGAAAATGCGCACGATCCACTAAATCAATTCCGCAACCGATGTTTGTTTACCTTGCAAGAAGCGACGCTCAATCCGCAGTCGCGCAAAATCTTTGAAATCGTTCTGCACAAGTGCGAACTGGTGGATCCGCAGGATCCGATTTATATCCGCCAGCATGAGTGTTTTTTGCAGGGCCGTACCGACATAGAGCGCTTGCTGCGCTTTGCGGTCGCAAAAGGGCAGCTGCCGCGCGATCTAGATCCTATCTTGGCTGCGGTCATGGTGCAAGGGCTGTTGTTCGGAATTTTGCATAACTGGACTTTCAGCCCGCACAGTTTCGATCTCACCGAGAACGTATCGAAGGTGGTCGACAACTGCATCCACATGTTCAAGACCTCGCCGTTCATGCTGAAAAACGCGCCGGCCTGAGTGCATCGGGCTACGTTTGAATAGTATCCGCCAGCGGCCGCTTCAGGCGTGCAGGCCGGCGCAGAACGCCGCCGGCTGCGGCTGAGAGGCGGATACAGGCTGCTGCCGCTTCAATAAACTGCGGGCGTCAGCAAGACATTGACCTGCTGCAGATCTTCTTCTTTCAAGGTGCCTACCGCCGACTTCAGCTTGAGGCTGTTCATCAAGGTGTCGTAGCGCGCCTTGGCCAAATCCCTGCGTGTCGAAAACAGCTGCTGTTGCGCATTCAACACATCGATATTGATGCGCACGCCCACCTGGTAGCCCAAACGGTTGGAATCCAGCGATGACTGGCTCGAAATTTCCGCTGCTTCATAGGCTTTCACCTGGGCCAGGCCGCTGCTGACACCGAGGTAGGCCTGGCGCGCATTCAAGGCCGCGGTCCTGCGCGCATTTTCCAGATCGGCGCGGGCCTTGTCTTCCAGGGCGACTGCCTGGCGCACGCTGCTGTTGACGGCGCCGCCGGCATACAGAGGAATGGTCCACTGCACGCCGATCGAGTTGGCGGTCTGCGTAACATTGTTGAAAGGGATATCGCTGCCGCTGACGTCGGCGTGCGCGCGGCTGGCAATCAGGTCGACTGTCGGCAGATGGCCGGCGCGCGCTTTCTTGATGTCGTACTTGGCCGTATCCAGCGCTATCTGCTGGCCGACCACGCCGAAATTCTGGTCCTCGGCGCTGCTGACCCAGGTTTCTATCGCGGCCGGCTGCGGCGCGCTCAGCTGCACACCGGGACGCAAGGTCGCCAATGGCGCCGGCGGCTTGCCGATGATCTGCTGCAGCACATTGCGCGCGACTTCGAGATTGTTGGTGGCGGCGATTTCCTGCGCGATCACCAGATCGTAGCTGGCTTGCGCTTCGTTGGTATCGGTAATGGTCGCTGTGCCGACTTCAAAATTGCGCTTGGCGGATGCCAGCTGTTCGGCGATCGCGCTCTTCTGCGCCTGCAGGGAAGCCAGCACGTCCTGCGCCGTCAGCGTATCGAAGTAAGCCTGGCTGACACGCAGGATCAGGTCCTGCTGCGCCTGGGCGAAGCGGACTTCGCTGGCGGCCACCGACAGCTTGCTTTCCTGGTACTGCTGCCAGTAGGCGGGCCGGAACAGCGGTTGGGTCAGCTGCAGGCTGTAGTTGTTGGTGATGGTGTTCCACGATTGTCCGGAGCGGCTGTAATTGCCGCCAAAGCCGACCACCGGCAACAGCGCCGCGCGGCCCTGCACGCTGGCCTCGTTGCCGGCGCTGAGCGCGTAGCGGGCGCTGGTGTAGACCGGGTCGTTGGCCAGCGCCTGCTGGTAGGTTTGCACCAGATCGACGGCATGCGCGTTCACGGCCAGCAACGCGCTCACAATCAAGGAGGCCATCAGGGTATTGCGCATTGCACTCTCCGGGCGATGTCGGCAGGTTTGTTTAGTAGGTCGGCATGGCCGGATCAACCTGCTGCGCCCAGGCATGGACGCCGCCGGTCAGATTGCTTATCGCGGAAAATCCGTGGCGTTCGAGGAAGGCTGCGACCTGCATGCTGCGCGCGCCATGGTGACAGATGCAGACGATCGCCTGTTCTTCTTCCAGGTCGTTCAGGTGCGCCGGCACCGTCTGCATCGGCATCAGCTGTGCTGCCGCGATGTGGCAGGTCTCGTATTCCCACGGTTCCCGCACATCCAGCAGCAACGGCGTCGGCCGCTGCGGATCAGCGATCCAGGCGGCCAGTTCTGAGGCGGTGAGATGTTGCATAGGCTCGCTTAGAACTTGAACTGGGAATGTACAGCAGCTTCGCGCAACGGCTTGACGTCGGTTTCAAACAGATTGACCGTGCTGTAGCTGGTGTCCGAAGTGCGGGTGATGATCTGCGCAAACATCACGGGCGCGTCGCCCACGATGGCGACGAGACGGCCGCCGACATTGAGCTGCTTGAGGAAAGCGTCCGGCAGCACCGACAGCGAACCGGAAATGAAGATCACGTCGAAACTCTTGGTTTCGCTGAGGTCCCAGCCCTGGGCGCCGTTGCCCTGCATGACGTCGACATTGGTGATGCCATAGGCAGCCAGGTTGCCGGCGGCCAGCGCCTTCAATTCCGGATCGATTTCAACCGTGGTGACGTGTCTCGCCTTGTAGCACAGCAAGGCCGCCATATAGCCCGAGCCAGAGCCGATTTCCAATACCTGCTCATGTTTCTTGATGGCAGCTTCCTGCAGCAAGCGCGCTTCGATCTTCGGCGCCAGCATGCTTTCGCCGTTAGCGCCCGGCAGCGGGATCTCGGTATCGGAAAATGCCAGGCTCTTGTAGGCGGCCGGCACGAAATCTTCACGGCGGACTACCGTCAGCAATTCCAGAACGTCCAGGTCCAGCACGTTCCACGGGCGAATTTGCTGTTCGATCATATTGAAGCGGGCTTGTTCGATATTCATGGTTAAGGCTCGGTAATGAAAAATAAAGGGCTCATTCTATCAAAGGCCACCCTTAAAAACCTATTGCACGCTGTGGCAAAACTGGCAAAACACCGTTGTACAACGGTTATCCCGGATTTACGGCGCCTGAGCAGGGCCCATGCTCAGGGGGAAGCAGGGTCCGGCGGCTTTTGCAAGCCGTTCAGGCACAAATCGATGAAACTTTCCAGATAGCTGGCCGAATCCAGCGGTTCCGCATGGCAGGGGTTGAACGCTTGTTGCCACATCATCAGCATGATCACCGGCGCGATCACCACGTTGGCGGTCTGGCGCACGTCGATGGCGCGGAATTCGCCGCGTTCGACGCCGCGCTCCAGCATGCGCACTATCATGGCGTCGCCGCGGACGCTGACTTCTTCGCGGTAAAACGTCGCCAGCTCCGGGAAATTGGCCGATTCCGCCATCATCAGTTTGGTGATGCCTGCCACCTTGGTGGCGCCGATGCGCTCCCACCAGCCCAGGATCAGCTCGCGGAACAGATCGGCGCTGCTGCCGCCGTAGCCGTCGATGATGTCTTCGGCTTCATCCAGGATCGGCAGCATGCTTTCACGCACCACGGCCTTGAACAGCTCCTCCTTGTTTTCGAAATACAGGTACAGCGTCCCTTTCGACACCCCTGCCCTGGCCGCGACATCGCCCAGCCGGGTGGCGGCGAAACCGCGTTCGACGAATATGTCCAGCGCGGCCGCCAGCAGTTCCTGCGGACGCGCTTCTTTACGTCTTGCCCAACGGGGTTTGGAGCTGAAAGGGCAGTTCATGAATCCTTGGCTTTGCAAATTACTGACTTAAGAGTCATTAATGTAAGCGGCAATGCGCCGGGTGTCAACGTCGGATCTGCGATGGGAGGGAATTGCATGGCTGGCGCCGCCGGCTGTACACGACAGCCGGCGGGCTAAAACCTGGTGTTTTCAGGCTGCCTTGGGGTAATCCAGCTGGAGCGTGGTGCTGGCCAGGGCCAGTCCGCCATTGAGCTGCCAGGCGTTCCGGTAGCCGAGCCGGCGCAGGCAGGCGACGGCCTTGCCGCTGCGGTTGCCGCTGCGGCAGAAAAATACCAGGGGCACTTGAGCGCCATGCAGCCATTGGTGCAGGTGGGAGACAAGGCTGCTGAGCGGCACATGCAAGACCGTTTGCCCGGCTGCCGATGTCATCCCCGCAGCGTGCTCATAAGCTTCGCGCACATCGATCAGCAGCGTGCCGGGATGGGCGGCCAGGAACGGCGCAAGGGCCGCGGTTTCCAGGTTCATGTCGTCGGCGCTGCTATCTGTCGGGTGCTGTTCGGCACGCAAGCTGGTGCACAGCAGGCTGGTTTCGTCGCGTGCCGTACAGAGCAGGGTGTCTGGCGCGACGAGGGCCGGATCGAGCGCCGCCGCCGGCAACGCGCCGATGAAGGCAAAATGCGCCGCAGATGTTTCTGCTGTGGCATCGCCCAGCAGATAGATCTGGTGTTCGCCCTGACTCTTGCGCAGCAATGTCAGCGTACCCAGTGTGAGCTCGGCACTGTCCGGCGCCGGCCAGCCAAATGCGTCGCTGCCGCTGCCTGGTTCGCCATGGCTGCCCAGGGCCTGCGTCAGCTGCAGCCGGTTTTCTTCGTGTTCCGGCAGCGCGCCGGTGCTGAGAACGGCGCGCAGCTGATAGCCGCGGCTGCGCACATAGCTGGCCAGCCGCTCCGTCAGCAAGGGCGAAGGATCAATGATGACGCAGCTCTGGCTGGTTTCATCCGCCAGCAGCCAGGCATTGGCGCCGTCCAGGTGGAAACGCAGTACGTCGTCGGCGGCGCTTGCCGGCGTCGTGGCGGCGATGCCCTGGCGCCAGGCCACGCCGCAATGTTCGATGCGCGCGCAGGCGGCGCTGATGAAGGCTTCGTCGGCCAGCGGTCCGAACGACATGCGGATCGCCGAACTGCTGCGCCAGTGCGGCAGCTGCATCGCTTCCAGCACATAGCTGGGCGCGCTCTTGGCGGCGGAACAGGCGCTGCCGGAACTGACACGCAACTGGGCGGCGTCGAACAGGTCCAGCAATTCCTTGCTGGCCAGGCCCGGTACGGAAAAATTCAGGGTGGTCGGCAGCGTCTTTTCCAGCGGCTGGTTGAACACGATGTCGGGAAAGGCAATCCGCAGGCTGGCTACCAGGCGCGTGCGGAAATCGTAGAGTTGCCGATGGCTGCGGAAGGTGGCGCCATCTTCCAGGGCGCCCAGAACCGCACCCAGGGCGGCGATGCCAGCCATGTTTTCGGTGCCGGAGCGCTGTCCGGATTCCTGCCCGCCGCCCATGATCAAGGGCGTAAACGGCGCTCCCGGCCGTACATACAGCATGCCTATGCCTTTGGGCGCATACAGCTTGTGGCCGGAAAAAGTCGCGTAGTCGATGCGCGTCGCTTTCAGGTCCAGCGGCATCTTGCCCAGCGCCTGGACGCAGTCGACCAGCCAATAGGCGCTGCTGCCGCTGTGCTGCAATACCGCTTCTATCTGCGCCAGCTCGGAGATGACGCCAGTCTCGTTGTTGGCGGCCATGGTGCAAACCAGCGCGGCGTCGCCAGCCAGCTGGCGCAGGGCGGCGAGATCGTGCTGGCCATGCTGGTCGACCGGCAATTTTTTCAATTCGAGATGCAAGCCCAGCAAACGGTTCCAGTGCGCCAGGCTTTCGGGCACCGCCTTGTGTTCGGTTGCACCGTAGAGCAGGAAGCGGCCGATAGTCTGGCCGGCCGACTGCCGTTCGCGCAAGGCGCACAGCGCGGACAGCACGGCAGTCTGGATGCCCTCGGTGGCGCCGCTGTTGAACATCAGGCGGCCGTCGCCGGCGCCAAGCAGGCGCGCGGCGCGTTGCCGCACCTGGCTCATCATGGTCTTGGCCTGGATGCCGGTGGCATGGCTGCTGCTGGGGTTGCCAAAGCATTCTTTCATGGCGCGGGCGGCGGCGTCGATCGCGGCGGGCAAGACGGCAGTGGTGGCGTTGGCGTCGAGGTATATTTCAGTCATGGTTTTTCATCGGACAGTAAGCTTGTAAATAGTCTACTGTTTCGCATCGATAAAGACATTCTAAAAATCCCTGAATTTTGCTAATATGAAGAATATTTATACCTATATATATTACAAAACAGCATGAACGCACTCGACAAGTTTGATCACGCCATCCTTGCGGCGCTACAGATCGACGGCAGCCTGTCGGTCGCCGCGCTCAGCGAAAAGATCGATCTGTCCAGCACGCCATGCTGGAAACGCCTGAAACGACTGGAAGACGAGGGTTATATCGAACGCCGCGTCGCCATCGTCAACCGCGCGAAGATCGGCTTGCCGGTGACGGTGTTCGTCAGCGTGCGTACCGGCCAGCATGACGAAAAATGGCTGTCGAAGTTCGCGGCGGCCGTGACGGCCTTGCCGGAAGTCCAGGAATTCCATCGCATGAGCGGCGATGTCGACTATCTGCTGAAAGTCGTCACCACGGACATCCAGGGCTATGACCTTTTTTACAAGAAACTGATCAAGATCGCGCAGCTGTATGGTGTTTCATCGGCATTCTCGATGGAGCAGATCAAATCCACCACGGCGCTGCCGCTCGGACTGATCGCCAAGACCGGCTGAGCGGATTGCGCAGCATCCGCTCTTTGCCTGCGGCAGCGTCAAGGCATTTGCAGCGGAATCGACATTTCATGCCGGAACAGATTGCCCGGATCGATTTTCTGTTTCAGCGCGACCAGGAACTGCGCCTTGTCCATGTAGTACAGGGCAGGCCATTGCGGATCGACCCTGGTGTGCGCCGGGTCGCTGTATTTCATGTCGATATCGGGATAATTGATGTAGCAGCCTTGCCAGTCGGCCGATGGGTAGGGCTTGCCGGCGCTGGCTTCGGGCGTATAAGCCAGGATATAGGCATGGTACAGGCGGCTTAGCCAGGCCATGTGGAATTCATCGTCGGCGGCATCGGTCCAGTAGGTCTGGAACTGGCTTTTCAGAATCGAGCCGCGCTGCGGCACGCAGGTCTCATGGCTGCCGGCAAAGGCATTGATCGCGCCGCCATACGAGTCGATCTGCACCAGCGAGGCGTTGAGCCGCGGATCGTTGCCGTAGACGTACAGCACTTCCCATAGCTGGTCGCTGCCGGCAACCGGCACCGCCAGCGTCGGCTTGACCTGATAGCTCGATTTGTACTTGCCGCGCCGGTTGTCGCCCGAGCCATTGAACATCTGCGTCAGTGCGATCCAGTCCATGCGACGGGCGTTGCCGACGGCATCCTGGGCGCGCATGTTCATGCCGGCGTTTTTGCTGCGCTTGGGTGCAATATTCGGTTCCATGAAGGCATCGTTCAGACGGGCAGGCATGCCGGGGATATTGCTCATCGTGTGGACAAAATCGATGAATGGACCGTCTTTGCCGTTGCCGACATTGCCGTCGACGTCGGTGTACTGGATCACCAGGCCGATATTGCCGGCTGCGCGTGCATTCAGCTTGAACAGGGTGAACAGGCCGCCATTGCCGTTGTACGGCGCATTCCACTCGCTGTCGTGCCGCGCGAACCATTCGCCGTAGGTATCGAGCAAGCGCTTCAGCGCGCTGGCGCCGCCGGCGCGCTGGAGATCGTCCCAGGCATAGCTCAGGGCGAGGAAGTAAGCTTCTTTCGGCGCCTCCGGCAAATCCTTGAAGTAATAATTCAGGATGATGCCGAAATTGCCGCCGCCGGCGCCGCGGCAGGCGATGAACAGCTCGCGTTCGACGCCGTCGGAGGCCAGGTTCACGTGCCTGGCTGTCAGCCCTGTGCCTGTGCTGTTAGGCACCAGGATATCCACGCCCGCCAGCCAGTCGACGGTCAAGCCATGCAGGCGCGACAGCAAGCCGTAGCCGCCGCCGACGATGTGGCCGCCGGAACCGACCGAATAGCAGCTGCCGCCCGGCAGCGTCTTGCCGGTGCGCTTGTAGAGGTCGACATAGGCATCCCAGTTCTGATTGCCGGCCGCAACCCGGAATTTGTAGCGCACCGGATTGGCCGGCAGGACTTGGGACGCCAAGTCGCCGCTGCCGGAATAATCCATGCCGGTCATCAGGCCGACGTCGATGATGGCCAGTTTTTCGCCGGCGGATAATTTGTTGGAGACGAAACCCTCGTAGCAATGGCCGCCGCTGCGCACCGTGATGCGATTGCCGTTGTTGAGCGCGGCATTGGCAGCCTGCAAGGTTTCCTGCCAGGTCTTGCACACGTAAATGCTGCCGGCGCCGACATCGGGAGCAGCAGGGAAGCGCAGATTGAAGCCTTTCTGCAAGGCTGCATGGCGGCGGTCTTCATTGGTTACCTGTACAAAATCAGACATGCTTGTTCTCCGTCGGGTTGGACTGTGCTGCCAAAGATTTGCATGGCTGCCGGCGGCAATGCACTATGAGGTGGATTGCCGTTGGCCGCCTGCGCGGTTTTACTTTTTCGCGGCGCTGGCAACGATATTGACATCGCTGCAGTTGTAGAATCCCTCTCCGGCCGAGTCGACGCGCTGCCAGCGGGTATATAGAACGCGTTTGCCCAGCGTGTCCTTGAGATCAACATTCATCTCGTAGTAACCGGCCACCGGCTTGACATTGTCGAAACGGCCCACTTCTTCCAGATCATTCCAGGTCAGGCTGGCCTTGGCCGCGTCGTAACCCGGCTTGGAAAGATAAATCACCCAGAAACTGGGGTCATGCGCCATGGTGGCCTTGAATTTCAGGCGCATCGCCTGGTTCTGGTCCTTGGTGACGGTACTGACATGCCAGTCCGGCGAGGGCAGGTCCATCCCGGATTTGTCGTTGCCGGCAACGCTGTTGCCCGCCGAACACAGCTGGTGATCGGGAATGGCCTTTTTAACTGCCTCGAAATCATTGTAGTCGGCGATGTTCTTGGCATATTCGTTCCATTGATTGAACTGGATGGTGGCCTGACTCTGATTGTTGTCGTGCTTTTTGTAGACTTCCTGATAAGCGGCCCTGCAGGCAGGATTCTTGATGCCGGAGCCGTCTGCCGGCCAGCTGAAATCCTGGGCCTGGTAACAGTTCAGTTGCCGTGCAACGGGAAATTCCACCGCGCCATGCCTGGCTTCGGCGTGCGCAGCCAGGCAAAGCGCCTGGAAAGCCAGTCCGCAAGCGATGTGACGAATTTTCATACCGACTCCTTTTTCAATTGGGAGTGGTCATTACACAGTTTCTTTCGCCGCAGCGTCACTGTCACAGTTGGCAGGTCGCATTAGCACAGCAGTATCCCGCCGTTGCGCAAAAGGTGATGCAAGACGCGAATGCAAGTAGAATCTGGCCTTTGCTTCAATCTGCATTGCTGTCGGCTGCGCACCTCCCCATGCTTGTTAAACCTATATTGATCGCCGAGGCCGTCGCATGAGTGCGCCGGGCCTGAGTTGCCGTCCCGATTGCGGCGCCTGTTGCACGGCGCCGTCGATTTCCTCGGCGATCCCTGGCATGCCGAATGGCAAGCCGGCGGGTGTGCGCTGCATTCAGCTGGATCCGGCCAACCTGTGCCGGATTTTCGGCAGCCCGCAACGGCCTGCGGTTTGCGCCAGCTTGCAGCCTGCTGCAGACATGTGCGGCAGCTCGCGCTCGCACGCCATGCACTACCTGGCAAAGCTTGAGCAATTGACCGCAGGGTAGAATCGATCCTGTTGCAGCTCTCATTTGCCCGAAAACAAGGAAAATCTGAATGAAATCAAACTGGCCTGTCTCGGGCAAGGTAGTTGCTGTGCTGCTGGCGCTTTGTGCTGCACTCTTGCTGGCGTCTTGCGCCGCTCTGATCGGACCGCGCGATGTCGCCTTCCCGCTGGCAAAATTGCAGCAGTCGGTGGACAAGCGCTTGCCGTTTTCGCAACGCTACCTGGGCGTCTTCGAGATTACCGCCAGCAAGGCTCGGCTCAGCCTGCCGCCTGAGCAGAACCGCCTGGCCATGAACACCGACGTTACGGTAGCGCTGCCGCTGCTGGGCAAGTCGTGGAGCGGCACGATGGCGATCTCCGGCATTCTGACCCTGGATAATCCGCATAACGCGGTGACCCTGGCCGACCCGAAACTGGACAGCCTGCTGCTCAACGGCCTGGACGACAGCTATGCTGCGCAAGTCACGCAGATCGGCAACCTGCTGGCGCGGCAGCTGCTGGCCAGCCTGCCGCTGTATACTTTCAAGCCGGAGGATCTGCGCTATGCAGGGGTCGCTTTCATGCCGACCCGCATCGCCACCAAACCGGAAAACCTGGTGGTCACCTTCGAGCCGGTAAAATAGCGGCTTGCTTTAAGAAAAACTCTCGCTACGCGGCGCTGGCCGGGACGGTATCATTCCTCCTGCGGCGTTTGTCCTTACTTCTTACCCCCACACCACATGGATATAATTCTCGCGTTAAAAGTGCTCATCATGGGCCTGGTCGAAGGTTTTACCGAGTTCTTGCCGATCTCGTCGACCGGTCACCTGATCCTGGCAGGCAGCCTGCTGGACTTTACCGCCGATATCGGCCGCGAGAAAGCTGAAGTATTCGAAATCGCCATCCAGGCCGGCGCCATTTTCGCGGTCTGCTGGGAATACCGCACGCGCATTGCCGCCGTGCTGCGCGGCTTACCCAGTGATTCCAAGGCGCGCAAGCTGGTGCTCAACCTGGTGATTGCCTTCATCCCGGCGGCGATCCTGGGCCTGCTGTTCAGCAAGATGATCAAGGAAAAGCTGTTTGCGCCGCTGCCGGTGGCGATCGCGCTGATTGTCGGCGGCTTCGTGATTCTCTGGGTCGAGCGCCGCCACAAGACGCATGGCAGCGTCGCGCGAGTCGACTCGGTCGACGACATGACGGCGCTGGATGCCTTGAAGATCGGCTTTGCCCAGGCTTTTGCGCTGATCCCCGGCACCAGCCGCTCCGGCGCCACGATTATCGGCGGCATGCTGTTTGGCCTGTCGCGCAAGGCTGCTACCGAGTTCTCGTTTTTCCTGGCGATCCCGACACTGTTTGCCGCCACCATCTATTCCCTGTATAAAGACCGCGCACTGCTGTCGGCGAGCGACATCCCGCTGTTTTCGATAGGCACCGTGGCGGCTTTCGTCTCGGCCTTCCTGTGCGTGCGCTGGTTGCTGCGTTATATCAGCAGCCATGATTTCACCGCGTTTGCCTGGTACCGCATCGTCTTCGGGCTGGTGGTGATCGTGACCGGCTATGCCGGCTGGGTCAGCTGGGTGCATTGAACTCGGCCAGGGAAGGCTGTCGAAGTGATCAGGCAACGTTAAACTGGTTCTTAATACTGTAAGCAAATTGTAATCATCCCATCCTGAGCAGGAGAATGTTGTGGCAAGTGTATGTTCCGCTGGTACCGATATCGGGTTTGCATCGCTAGACTATCTGCAAGTCGCGATCCTGGGCGTAATTCAGGGTATCTCTGAGTTATTGCCGATTTCTTCCACCGCGCATATGCGCATCGTGCCGGCCGTGCTTGGCTGGCACGATCCCGGCTCGGCGTTTTCGGCGGCGATGCAGCTGGCGGCGCTGGCGGCGGTGGTGAGCTACTTCTGGCGCGATGTGCGCGAAGTCACTGTGGGCAGCATCAATGCGGTGCGCCAGCGTGATTTCAGCAGTCCGCAGTTCCGCCTCGGCGTGGCGATCATCCTTGCCACTATCCCGATCGGGATCGCCGGGCTGTCGCTGTCGCATGTGCTGAACGCCTGCGGTTCGCCGCTGCGCAGCCTGAGCGTGATCGGTTATGCCTGTATCGCCATGGGCGTGCTGCTGGCGCTGGCCGAACTGAGCTGCAAGCACCGCCGCAACATGGGCGAAATGCGCTTGCGCGACGCCATCATCGTCGGCCTGGCGCAAGTGGGCGCCTTGATTCCGGGCGTGTCGCGTTCCGGTTCGACCCTGACCGCGGCCCTGTTCCTGAATTTCAAGCGCGAGGAAGCAGCGCGCTTTTCTTTCCTGCTGGGCTTGCCGGCGATTGCCCTGGCCGGCTTGAAAGAACTGCTGGTGCTGTTCCATCTGCACATGCCGCTGGAAACCTGGATGCTGCTGATTTTCGGCCTGGTGGTGGCCAGCATTTCGGCTTTCGGCGCGATCTGGGGTTTGATGAAATTCCTGGAGAAGTTCTCCACCTGGCCGTTCATCGTCTATCGCATCGCCCTCGGGGTTTTCCTGCTGGTGGCGGTCAACAACGGTTTCTTAAGTTAATTTCAGCAAAGTAAAGTCTACGTATTTAATGCCAAATTCAGCACTAGCAGCATCGGCCGATCCGCAAGCACTACACATACTGCAAACGGTCTTCGGTTACCCTTCGTTTCGTGGCCAGCAGGCTGAGATCGTCAGCCATGTCGCCAACGGTGGGGATGCGCTGGTGCTGATGCCGACCGGCGGCGGCAAATCGCTGTGCTATCAGATTCCAGCCTTGCTGCGCGACGGCGTCGGCGTGGTGGTGTCGCCGCTGATCGCGCTGATGCAGGACCAGGTCGATGCGCTGGCGGAAGTCGGTGTGCGCGCGGCTTTCCTCAATTCGACCCAGACTTACGAAGAAGCTGCCCAGATCGAGCGGCGCGTGCGCAGCGGCGACCTCGACCTCGTCTACGTAGCGCCGGAACGTCTGCTGACGCCGCGCTGCCTGGAGCTGCTGGAATCCTCGAAGATCGCCCTGTTCGCCATCGACGAAGCGCATTGCGTATCGCAATGGGGGCACGACTTCCGGCCGGAATACATCAAGCTGTCGATCCTGCACGAGCGCTTTCCGCAAGTACCGCGGATTGCCCTGACGGCGACCGCCGACCAGCAGACCCGCGAAGAAATCGCCTTGCGGCTGCAGCTGGAAGACGGAGCGCGTTTCGTTTCTTCCTTCGACCGCCCCAATATCCGCTATCAGATCGTGGAAAAGGCCAATGGCCGCAAGCAGCTGCTCGATTTCATCGAGAGCGAGCATGTCGGCGACGCCGGCATCGTCTATTGCCTGTCGCGCAAGAAGGTGGAAGAAACCGCGGAATTCCTGGTGCAGCAGGGGATTACTGCCTTGCCTTATCACGCCGGCATGGACTATGCGCAGCGCACCAAGAACCAGGGGCGTTTCCTGCGTGAAGACGGCATCGTGATGTGCGCCACCATCGCCTTCGGCATGGGGATCGACAAGCCGGATGTGCGCTTTGTCGCCCATCTGGACCTGCCGAAAAGCATCGAAGGCTATTACCAGGAAACCGGCCGCGCCGGCCGTGACGGCGGCCCGGCTAATGCCTGGATGGCGTATGGCTTGCAGGATGTGGTGCAGCAGCGCCGTATGATCGATGAGTCGGAAGCCGGCGAGACCTTCAAGCGCGTGCTCGGCGTCAAGCTGGACGCCATGCTTGGCCTGTGCGAAACCTTGCATTGCCGGCGCGTGCGCCTGCTGGATTATTTCGGCCAGGGTTCCGAGCGCTGCGGCAACTGCGATACCTGTATGAGTCCGCCGGTCTCATTCGACGCCACGGTGGTGGTGCAAAAGCTGCTGTCGACGATTTATCGTGTCGACCAGCGCTTCGGCGCCATGCACGTGATGGATGTCTTGCGCGGCATCGATTCCGACAAGATCAAGCAGTGGCGCCACGACCAGCTATCCACCTTCGGCATCGGCAGCGACCGCAGCGAAGCGGAGTGGCGCGCCATCTTGCGGCAATCGATTGCGCTCGGCCTGATCACGGTCGACCATGAAGCTTACAGCGCCTTGAAGCTGACCGATGCTGCGCGGCCGGTGCTGAAGGGCGAACATCCGGTACAGCTGCGGCAGTATCAGAAACCGGTCAAGCAGAAGCGCAGCAGCGGCAAATCCAAGGGCTACGTCGAAACCGATCTGTCGACGCTGGAACAGGCCATCTTCGAGAAACTGCGCTGGTGGCGGGTGGAAACCGCGCGCAAGCACAATGTGCCAGCCTATGTCATTTTCCACGACGCCACCATGCGCGAAATCGCCAAGGCGCAACCGAGTTCGCTGGACGACCTGCGCGGCGTCAGCGGCGTCGGCGAGAAGAAGCTGGAAACCTATGGCGCCGAGATCGTCGAGCTGATTGCAGAATTCGTGCCCACCCTACTCGGGATTTTTTTTCCAGCCGGAACGCAAATGAATGATTAAGGCTTGGTCCCCAGCGCCGCCATCAAGGCCTGCCTGATTTTCGCTTCCTGCGGCGCCACGCCGAAACCAAGCATCACGCCTTGCGCATCGAAGAAGCGGCAGATCGTGGTGCCGCCATCGACTTCGGTTTCCCAGCGGCCGGTCGCCACCGCATGCGCCGGCGGCGGCACCAGCGCCAGCGGATAGCTTGGCGTCTTGACGATCACCGGTGAATGCTTGAGATCGATTTCCGTGTCTTCGCCGTTCAGAGTCTTGGCAATCGCCCGGGCTGCTGTCAGGATCGGTGCAATATACGGCAGCGGGCTGGTGCGGCCTTCGCCATCGATGCGGTATTCGGCGCAATCGCCGAGCGCATACACGTCGGGTGCGCTGGTGCGGCCATGGGAATCGATCAGGATGCCGCGGCCGCTGGCCAGGTTCGCCGCTTGCGCCAAGGTCAGGTCGGGGCGCAGGCCGACGGCCGACAGGACCACATCGGCCACCACGCTATCGCCATTGGCCAACGTCACTTTGAGTGCGCCGTCGGCATGATCGACGCTGCTGGCGGTGGTGCCCAGGCGCAGGTCTATGCCGCGCGCGCTGAGGGCGGCGTGCAAGCCTTGCGACAGCGGCGGCGGCGCCAGCGCTGCCAAAGGCAGGCTGTTGGGATCGACCAGCATGACCTGGTGGCCGTGGGCGGCGAGGTCGTCGGCAAATTCGCAGCCGATCAGGCCGGCGCCCAGGATCACCACGCGAGCGGACGCCTGTACCTCGGGCAGCAGCTTCTCGCGGAAGGTGGCGTAATCGTCGATGTGATTGACCGACAGCACGCGCTCGGCGGCGTCGCCGCCGATACCCAGCCGGATCGCCTGGGCGCCGACCGCGATCACCAGCTGTTCATAGTCGAAAGCGCCGCTGCTGGTGTCTACCACTTTGGCGATCGTATCGATATGCTTGACCCGGGTCTTGGTCATGATATGGGCGCCGACCTGTTCCGCCATTGCGACGGCGCTGTGCGAGACCAGCTGGGCCGCCAGTTTCTTTTGCGCGAAAGCATTCGACAGCATTGGCTTGGAGTAGAAACCGCCATCGTCGGCAGTGATGATGAGCAGGGCGGCAGTCTTGTTCAGCTTGCGCACTTCACGTGCCAGAGAATAAGCAGCCATGCCGGCGCCGATGATGATAATGGGTTTCATGGATGTCCTGGGGAGTGATGGCGGTGAGGATAAAGCGTCTTGAGGTGATTGGGAAATTGTCTTGCCGGCCGCCGCAGGCGCTTGCGCCTGGCGATGCAGCCGCCGATTTTACAACAGTTGCCTAGTGTCGTGTCACGCCTCATCTGTCGGCATCTCGCTGGTCCTTGACCCGTATCGCGTCGTTGCGCCTCGTCGCCATAGCCCCGCTATGTCTCCTCGGCACGCCTAGCGCTACGGGCCAAGGCCGGCGCGATATACCGACAGATGAGGCAGGACACGACACTAGATCTCGACCATTTCAAAGTCTGCCTTGGCGACGCCGCAATCCGGACATTCCCAGGTAGCGGGTACGTCTTCCCACTTGGTGCCGGCAGCGATGCCGTCTTCCGGCCAGCCGGCCGCTTCGTCATAAATCAGGCCGCAAACGATGCATTGGTAAGTTTTCATGTTGTTTCCTCTATGTGTGGTGATGGTGTTTCACCTGGCGGCGCTTTGCCCCGCCGCCCGGCGCTTTTCTTTGATTACGCTGCGTTCAATGCATCCAGCGCATGCTGGTAATGATTGGCGTGGCGCTCTTCCACCTTGGCCAGGGCAGCGAAGCGCTTGGCTGCCTTTTCCAGGGTGCGTTTGAAATTCTCTGCATGCTCTTTCGATTCAGCGATCTGCTCATCGTATTCGGCGACCGCAGCCTGGTTGCCTTCTTCAATCGCCAGGTGGCGGAATTTTGGATACATCTCAGTGTATTCGTAAGTCTCGCCTTCAATCGCGATTTCCAGCGATTTGGCTGGCGTCAGCTGCGCTTTCGGATACAGCAGGTCGAGATGGCCAAAAGCATGCATCACTTCCTGGTCTGCCGTATCCTCAAAAATCTTGGCGACATCGTTGGCGCCCGCTTCGCGTGCCAGCTTGGCGAAATAGCGGTATTTTATATGGGCCATGGATTCACCGGCGAAGGCGGCTTCCAGGTTTTCGATAGTGACTGATTTGCTGTTGCTGTCTTGGTTTGCCATGGTGTGCTCTCTCAATTGTCCGGGGGAAGGGTGTTTTGTTGATGACCTTGGGATGAATGATAGATTTTATTTATCAAAAATGGAAATTGGATATCTTAATGGCTATGATAGATTTATATGTCAATTTTTATATCGAATAGCTTTTATCAATATACAACTATGTGAAATCGCTATTCACCATGCGAAATTCGCATAGCTGCTTGCGAGCAGTCTGATAAAATCAAGGACTTTCACTTGTTACACTTGGGGACAGAGAAACATGGATTCGATGATCGATAAAAAAGAAGAGCTGCGCCTACAATTACGCCAAGCGGCGCTTGAATATCACGAGTTTCCGACCCCCGGGAAAATCAGCGTAACTCCTACCAAATTACTGACCAACCAGCGCGATCTGGCGCTGGCCTACTCGCCGGGCGTGGCCGCGGCTTGTGAAGAAATCGTTGCCGATCCGGCCAATGCCTTTCGCTACACAGCGCGCGGCAACCTGGTGGCAGTCATTACCAACGGCACTGCCGTGCTGGGCCTGGGCAATATCGGGCCGCTGGCATCCAAGCCGGTGATGGAAGGCAAGGGCGTGCTGTTCAAGAAATTCGCCGGCATCGACGTCTTCGATATCGAAATCAACGAACACGATCCGGAAAAACTGTGCGATATCATCGCCTCGCTGGAACCGACCTTCGGCGGCATCAACCTGGAAGACATCAAGGCCCCTGAGTGCTTCGAGATCGAGCGCAAGCTGCGCGACCGCATGAAGATCCCGGTCTTCCACGACGACCAGCACGGCACCGCCATCATCGTCGGCGCGGCGATCCTCAATGGCCTCAAAGTAGTCGGCAAGGATATCAAGAGCTGCAAGCTGGTGGTCTCCGGCGCCGGCGCTGCCGCGCTGGCCTGCCTGGACCTGATCGTCGATCTCGGCTTCCCGATTGAAAACATTTTCGTCACCGACCTGGCCGGCGTGGTCTACAAGGGCCGCGTTGAACTGATGGATCCGGACAAGGAACGCTTTGCGCGTGAAACCGATGCCCGCACCCTGGCCGAACTGATCCCTGGCGCTGACATTTTCCTCGGCCTGTCGGCCGGCGGCGTGCTCAAGCAAGACATGGTCAAGGCGATGGCGCCGCGGCCGCTGGTGCTGGCGTTGGCCAACCCGACCCCGGAAATCCTGCCGGAAGACGTCAAGGCCGTGCGCGACGACGCCGTCATGGCAACCGGCCGTTCGGATTATCCGAACCAGGTCAACAACGTCCTCTGCTTCCCCTACATTTTCCGCGGCGCCCTCGATTGCGGCGCCACCACCATCACGCGTGAGATGGAAATCGCCGTGGTGCATGCGATTGCTGAACTGGCGCAAGCCGAGCAGTCGGACATCGTGGCCACCACCTATGGCATCACCAACCTGTCGTTCGGTCCGGAATACATCATTCCGAAGCCGTTCGATCCGCGCCTGATGATCAAGATCGCGCCGGCAGTAGCCAAGGCTGCGGTTGCCTCCGGCGTCGCCAGCCGTCCGATCCAGGACATGGAAGCCTACATCGACAAGCTGCAGCAGTTTGTCTATCGCAGCGGCACCTTCATGCGGCCATTGTTCCAGATCGCCAAGAAGACCCCGGCCGAGAAGAAACGCATCGTCTACGCCGAGGGCGAAGAAGAACGCGTCCTGCGCGCAGTGCAGGTGGTGGTCGATGAAAACCTGGCGCGTCCTATCCTGGTCGGCCGTCCGGCTGTGCTGCAGCAGCGCATCGAGCGTTTTGGCTTGCGCCTGAAAGCGGATGTCGATTTTGAAGTCATCAATCCGGATTTCGACGAACGCTATCGCGATTACTGGCAGACCTTCCTGGCCATGACCAAGCGCCAGGGCGTGACCGAGCAGTACGCCAAGCTGGAAATGCGCCGCCGCCACACGCTGATCGGTTCGATGGCGATCCACAAGGGCCATGCCGACGGCATGATCTGCGGCACCTACGGCACCACCAGCCTGCACCTGAACTACATCGACAAGGTGCTGGGCCGGCGCGAAGGCGTCAATGTGTACGCGGCGATGAATGCCTTGATCCTGGCTGACCGCCAGCTGGTGCTGGTCGATACCCACGTCAATGAAGAGCCGACTGCCGAACAATTGGCGGAGATCACGATCCTGGCGGCCGAAGAGATGCTGCGTTTCGGCATCAAGCCGCGCGCGGCCTTGCTGTCGCATTCCAACTTCGGTTCCAGCAACAGCGCTTCGGCGCAGAAGATGCGCAATGCGCTGGCGATCATCAAGGAACTGGCGCCGGACCTGGAAGTCGATGGCGAAATGCATGGCGACACCGCGCTTAACATCGAACTGCGGCGCCAGCTGATGCCGGATTCGACCTTGACCGGCGACGCCAACCTGCTGGTGATGCCGAATATCGACGCCGCCAATATCGCCTACAACCTGCTCAAGAACACTTGCGGCAACGGTGTCGCGGTCGGTCCGATCCTGCTGGGTTGCGCCAAGCCGGTGCACATCCTGACGCCGTCGGCCACCGTACGCCGCATCGTCAACATGACCGCCTTGTGCGTGGTGGATGCGATCTCGGCGCGTTAAGAACTGAGCTAGTAGCAAGCAAGAATCGAAAAGCCCCGCTTTACCGCCAGATCACCGGCGGTAAAGCGGGGCTTTTTTTGTTGGTCACAGGGCGGATAAAAACGTGTAACGTAGCGAAAACAGCCGCACGATAATTATCAGGAGACGTGATGACCGACTTTCCGCAAAGCCCGCTGATGGGGCAGATGATGAGCCAGCCTTTGCTCATCTCCAGCATTATCCAGCACGCCGACCGCCATTTCGGCGCCAATGAAATCGTCTCGCGGCGGGTGGAGGGCGACCTGCATCGCTATACCTACAGCGATTGCCACAGCCGCGCACGCCGGCTCGCCAACGCGCTCGCCGGCCTTGGCGTCAGGATGGGCGAGCGGGTCGCCACGCTGGCCTGGAACGGCTACCGCCACATGGAAGCGTATTACGCCGTGTCCGGCGCCGGCGCCGTGCTGCATACCATCAATCCGCGCCTGCATCCGGAGCTGATCGCCTATATCGCCAACCACGCCGAAGATCAGTACCTGCTGTTCGATACCTGCTTCCTGCCGCTGGTGGAAGCCGTGGCGCCGCTGAGCAAGACCATCAAGGGCTACATCGCCCTGTGCGCCCGCGAGCACATGCCGCAGGACAGCAAGCTGCCTGGCTTGCTGTGCTACGAAGAGTTGCTGGCGGCCAGCCGGGACGATTTCCAGTGGCCTTCGTTCGATGAAAATTCCGCTTCCAGCCTGTGCTATACCTCCGGCACCACCGGCAATCCCAAGGGCGCGCTGTATTCGCAGCGCTCGACGGTGCTGCATTCGCTGGCGTCGGTCATGCCGGACACCATGAATATCTCCGGCCGCGACGCCGTGCTGCCGATCGTGCCGATGTTTCATGTCAACGCCTGGGGTTTGCCGTATGCAGTGCCGCTGACCGGCGCCAAGATGGTGTTTCCGGGGCCGGGGCTGGACGGCAAATCGCTGTATGAACTGTTCGAGCAGGAGCAGGTCACCATTTCCGCCGGCGTGCCGACGGTCTGGCTCGGCCTGCTGAATCACATGGAGCAGAACCAGCTGCGTTTCTCCAGCTTCAAGCGCACCATCATCGGCGGTTCAGCCTGTCCGCCGGCGATGATGAAGAGCTTGCGCCATCGTTACGGCGTGGAGGTGGTGCATGCCTGGGGCATGACCGAAATGTCGCCGCTGGGAACCAGTGGCACCCTGCAGACCAGGCATCTGTCCTTGCCCATGGAGCAGCAGGAATTGCTGCTGCAAAAGCAGGGCCACGCGATCTATGGCGTCGACATGAAGATTGTCGACGACCTTGGCAAGGAGCTGCCCTGGGATGGCGTCACGTACGGCAATCTGCTGGTCAGGGGGCCGTGGATCGTCTCCGGCTATTTCAAGAACGAGGGTGGCGCTGTGTTGCAGGACGGCTGGTTCCCCACCGGCGACGTCGCCACCATCGACGGCGACGGCTACATGCAGATCACCGACCGCAGCAAGGACGTGATCAAGTCCGGCGGCGAATGGATCAGCAGCATCGACCTGGAAAATATCGTGATGGCGCATCCGGCGGTGCAGATGGCCGCTTGCATCGGCATCTTTCATCCAAGGTGGGACGAGCGGCCTTTGCTGGTAGTGGTGCGCAAGCCCGGCAAGGAAGTCAGCGGCGGCGAGCTGTTGAAATTTTTTGAAGGCAAGATCGCCAAATGGTGGACGCCGGATGACGTCGCCTTCGTCGACGCTTTGCCGATCGGGGCTACCGGCAAGCTGTTGAAAAACAAGCTGCGCGAGCAGTTCAAGGGCTATACCCTGCCGACCGCCTGAATCCGCTAATTCAGCCGCATTTATTCGAATTCGCTGGACTGCTTCCATGGCACGCGTGCGGTCTGCACCTTGACGGCGGCGCGGTCGCAATGGCCAGGCTGGTCGTCGAAAAACATATGCGGCTTGAACGCCGCCAGCACGTCCGATTTGACGAGGCCGCCCATGAAGAAGGTTTCGTCGATCGCCACATCCCAGGCGCGCAAGGTACGTATCACCCGCTCGTGAGCCGGCGAAGAACGCGCGGTGACCAGCGCGGTGCGGATAGGCGCTGCGTGGCCATCCGGATTCTTGAAGTTGTTCTGGATATAGGACAGCGCCAGCAGCAGCCGCGCAAACGGACCCTGCGGCAAGGGCAGCAGGGCGTTCTCGCGCTCATGCCGTTCAAATGCCTCGATCCCCTCGTTCTGGTAAATCTTTTCCGATTCATCTGAAAAAATCACGGCGTCGCCATCGAAGGCGATGCGGATCTGGTCCAGCTCTTCCATGGCATTTTCAGGCATCTGGTACAGCAGCGCTGCCGCGGTGCCGGCGTTGACGGCCGCCTGCACATCGTCCTCGTGCAGCGACAGGAACAGGCTGACATTGAAAGCCTGCAGGTAGGGCGCCAGCGAAGCGCCGCCGGACAGCACTGCACGAGTGATGTCGAGTTGGTAGTGCTTGATGGAATTGAAGATGCGCATCGAGGTTTCGCTGGAATTGCGCGACATGACGACCACTTCGACAAAGCGCTGGCCGGTCAGCTGGTTCAGTTTCAGCAAGGCTTTTACCAGGGCAAAACCGGCTCCCGGCTTGAGAACCTGGTTTTCATTGAGCAGCTGGTGGCGGCGATAGGCCGCCAGTCCTTCCTGGCGGAAGATGGCTTCCTCGATTTCCAGGTCGAACAGTGCGCGCGATGAAATCCCTACGACCAGCAAATTTTCCAGCGACTGCGGCATGAGTGGTGCTCTTCGGGTAGGTAGCGACAGCGCTCATTATAGGCCTCCGCATGGTTGCCGGCAGGGTTCGTGTTCCCGCTTGTTACGTTACATGTTACGTATCGCCGGCCGCGCAACTGTTTCCGGATGGGTTGCGGAAAGATCTTTGGATGTTTCTATGAGTCATTGATTTTTAAGGGTTTTTTCTATTTTTCAACAATTTTTATGACGTGTGGTATTAGCCGGTTCACGCGGTTTTCCGGCTGGCACGCTCTTTGCGCAAAGAAAGTAAGCAGAGCTGTCATTTGAGTCGTCAAAAAAGGGAGATAGATCATGAAAGCATTGAAAAAGAGTGGATTGCTTACAGCATCATTGTTACTCACCGCACTGCTCGCCGGCTGCGGCAGCAGCGGCGGATTGCTGGGCAACGTCGGCGGCACCACCGCCGGCACCGGTCCTGGCGGCGGCACCACGCCGACTACCCCGACTACGCCAACCACACCGGTCACCCCGGTCACCCCGGTCACGCCAGTGACGCCGACTGCCAGTTCGTCCAACCTGGTTTCGAATCTTGGCACCACGGTATCCTCCGTAGGCACAGCGGTTGACGGCGCCGGCAATACCATCGTTAGCCAGCTACCGCTGCCTGCGGCCACCAAGACCGCGCTGGGAGGCGTGATCGATAACGCCAGCGGCATCGTCACCGTGCTGGGCGGCGGCTTGACCAACGGCCTGGGTCAGATAGGCACGGCGCAAAATCCGGTTGGAATTACTGTCGGCAGCACTGGCGGCGTAGTGGCACAGGTCGGCGCTACCGTGAACAGCGCCGGCCAGGTGGTATCAAGCCTCGGCAGCAGCGGACCGCTGAGCGCCCTGGCGCCGGTGACGACGCCGGTAGGCGGTCTGGTCAGCACCATCGGCAATACCGTATCTGGCACCGTGGCGCCCATCGTTACCACGGCCTTGACTACCGGCCCGGTACAACAGCTGACGCAAACAGTCAGCACGGCAATTGTTCCCCTGACTAATACCGCAGGCACTCTGCTGCAAACCGTTGGCAATGCGACGGCGCTCAACCAGCCGGCCAATCTGCTGCTGGGTACGCTAGGCGGCACGGTCGCCAATGTTGGCGCCGGCCTGACCGGTTCCGGCGTGCCGGTGGTCAGCAATCTGGGCCCGGTGGTGACTAACACCGGCAAACTGGTGGGCGGCTTGTCGACCAACGGCATTACCGGCACTGGCCAGCCGCTATTGGGCAGCCAGACCGGCGGCATCTTGCAACCGGTTGACAATGCCCTGCTGAGCGCACTGGTTGGACCGCTGGCGCCTGTGGTCGGCGTGGTGAACGGTCTGACTGGCAGCCTTAGTGGCGCAGCCGGCGCCGGCGGCAGCGGTCCTCTTGCTCCGATCACTGGCTTGCTGGGCGGCTTGACTGGCGCAGTTGGCGGCGCCGGCGGCAGCGGTCCTCTGGCCCCGGTCACTGGCTTGCTGGGTGGTTTGACTGGTGCAGCTGGCGGTGCTGGCGGCAGCGGCCCTCTAGCCCCTGTAACAGGCTTGCTGGGTAGCTTGACCGGCGGCGTGGCTGGCGCCGGTGGCGCAGGTAGCGGCGCCGGCAATATCCTGGCTCCGGTGACCGGCCTATTGGGCAGCCTGGGCGGTACGGTTGCAGTCGGCGCTGGCGCCGGTGCAGGCGGCAGCGCAGCAGCGGGCCCATTGGCTCCTGTACTCAATCTGGTGGCAGGCTTGACCGGCGGCGTTTCGGCAAGCGCCGGCGGCACTGGCGGCAGCGTCCAGGCCGGCGGCATACTGGGTGGCTTGCTGGGCGCCACAGTCAAAAAATAAGCGTCGGCAGCGGTGGGCAAAAAGCCTTGGTTTTTACCAAGGCTTTTTGTTTGATGGGGCCGGAAAACAGTCAAGTACCATGCGAGCGGATTGACAACGCATGACGGAATAAAATAGTTGCACTAAGTGAATTATTGCCGTACTTTAACAGTGACTTCAGGTCGTGCTTGAGCGACCGCGATGAATAGACAGGTTTTGCTTCGATAACGAACGAGAGCCGTAGCCGCATGCAACTATTTAAATCGAAGTGCTTCCGCCGCGCCGGACTGATCCTGGCCGGCAGCGCCTATTGGCTGATGACCACGACTGTCCTGCCGGCGCATGCCGATTCGCGCAGTCCGCTGCAAGGCAATCCGACCGATACCTTGCCTAAGGCCGAAGCCCCGTCCAGTTCGACGGTGACCATCAATGTGCAGACCCAGCCGGTCGATCCGGCCATGCAGAAACTGCTGGCAAGTCATCTGACGCCTTCGCGTTTCCAGATCGCCGGCAGCAAGACCCTGCCGTTCGAGGAAATTGCAGCGCTGTTCGCGCCGATGGCCAATCGCGACGTCACCGTGGCGGAATTGCTGGCCGCCGCCAACAAGGTCACGCAGATGTACCAGGAGCGCGGCTATCCGCTGTCCTTTGCGTTCATTCCGGCTCAGACTTTCGAGAATAATGTAGTGGTGGTCACGGTGGTGGAAGGCTATGTCAGCAACGTCAAGGTAGAAGGCAATCCGGGCGGCAGTGAAGAGCGCCTGAAGCTGATCGCTGAACAGTTGCAGCAGGACAGGCCGTTGCGGCGCGCCACGTTCGAACGGGTCGCCGGCATTCTCAGTTTGCAGCCAGGGGTCAAGATCGTCGCCAACGTGGCGCCGCCGACCACCACCGACGGCGCCGCCGACATGGTGCTGACGGTGAAGCGCAAACCGATCACCGTGGGCGTCGGCGCCGATTACCGGCAGCCAGGCATACGCGGCTTGCTGACCGCCAGCAGCAACGGCTTGACGCCGCTGGGCGAGCAGGTGACGGTGAGCACGCTGCAGCCGAGCGGCGAGCAGCATGAAAAATACTATGCGCTGAATTATGTCCAGCCGATCGGCACGGATGGCTTGCTGGCCAAGGTGAACTGGTCTGACTATCGTGCGCAGCCACAAAATGCAGCCCTGTCATCGGTCGATTACCTGAATCAATATCAAACCAAGACCACCCGCGTTGGCGCCTCTCTCAGCTATCCGGTGATCCTGGATAACACGCATAGCTTGACCGTCACCGGCGGCGCGTACTCGGCGGAAAACAGTCAGGTGTTTACCCGTTCGGTGCCGGCCACGCCGATGACATTGGAACTGAGTTCGCAGGTGCGGGTGTTAAGCGCAGAGGCTGCATGGACCGATGTCAAGACAGGGCCGGACAAATTGCAGCAGACGCGCCAGTTGAATGTCGGCGTCTATAAAGCCCTGAGCTCGCTCGGCAGCAGGACTGAGCAGAGCAACGTCGATTTGGGTTTTACCAAAGTCACTCTACAAGCGGCGCAATCGAACCAGCTGCCCGGCGGCTTCGGCGTTGCGGTAGCCGCCAGCACGCAGTACAGCAGCAACATCCTGCCGACATCGGAACAGATCGGTTTTGGTGGGAGATTATTCGGGCTTGCCTACCCTGCGGGCGAGCTGGCCGGGGACAAAGGCTGGGGCGTATCGGCTGAAATAAACCGGCTGTTCCCCATGAGTTACACCTACCTGAAAACAGTGCAACCGTATTTTCTGGTGGACCATTCTCGAGTGTATTCCAATGCAGGTCCTTTGAGTCATGACACATTGGGGTCTGTTGCGCTGGGGGTACGCTTTTCAGACGGCCATTACTACACCTTGGACCTGTCGATAGCGAAGCCGGTAGCCGACATTCCCATCAACTCCAGTTCGCGATCGCCGCGTGTAAATGCGGCTTATTCGTATCAGATGGATTAAATGCGGGTTCGCGCGGAGATGGCTGTCTCCCGATCGGCGCCGGTGCTACGGATTTTTCGTTGCCATAGGCCATTGATCACCTCTTTCCTGATGTGCACGAATGTCCAGTGACTGTTAAGCAAACACCAGCAAATCTGCCGGTCCGGAGTGTTTTCCCACCTTTTTCCATGCCTTGAAACTGTGGAAATCAGCTTGCGTTTTTATGACGAATAAAACTATGAAAAATACACGTCGATAGTTGTTTTCTGAATTTCTTTATGGAAATTTTTACTTGCTTAGATGTAAGCATTTTTTTCATAATGTAAAACAATATTTCAAAGAAAAATCGCGGTTCACCTATGAAAACGGTACTAGAGAGATTATTCTAATAATAAGTTTCTTAAGGGAAAAATTTATCTTGAGGTAATTTTTAATCGGGGCTATGCTGATACTGCGTAGTCCGAAATCAGGTGCTGCAATTCAGGGTAGAACGCGAGTCTGTTTTTCCTCTGATTGCGATACTGCAGGCTACCTCTTTAATGCGATGAGTGTTTCTTCGGGAGATCACAATGAACGTCAAATTAATGAAATTTCTTCGGGATGAAGACGGCGTTACCGCCATTGAGTATGGTCTGATTGCGGGCCTGATTGCGGTGGTAATCATTGGTGCAGTCACTGGTCTAGGCACCAAGTTGGGGGCAATATTTACCAGTATAACCAACGCTATTCCATAGCGGCCTAAATGCTTGCTACTGGAAACCCACTCGATGTACATACCAGAGACCATACGCTGTCCAGCTATTTTAACGATTAGTTGGAGAGCGTAAAAAAATTCAGGATATGCACTATTCCCTGTTGCTGCTTTTGCTGTTTTGCGCTGCCATATTTATGTACGACTATTTGTTCAGGCGCGTTCCAAACAGATTGTTACTGATGGCAATTGCAGTGCAACTAGGTTGGCTTGCAAGTTCGGGAAATGGATTGAACGGTGTGACATGGACAGGCGCACTCTCTGGATTTGCGGTCGGGCTGATTTTTTTCCTGCCACTGTATGCCCTGCGTGCAATGGCGGCAGGCGATGTGAAGTTCTTTGCCGTACTTGGCCTATTGCTTGGGCCAGCTGCGTTATTGCCGGTGTTTTTGATCGGATCAATGTTCGCTGGCGTACATGCTGTCGTGATCTACATATTGCGAATGGGGCTTGCGCCGGGCTTGCACGTTGTCGCGATGCGCGTGGCGCGCTGGCCTTTGTATCAGCGTGTTTTGGAACGGCGTGGTAATCGTATCGGTATTCCCTATGCTGCATATCTGGCGTTAGCGGGGGCTTGGGCTGGCATGTGCAGTGCGGGAGTAATCCCGGGTTTTATCTGAATTGTTGTTTGCACCATGCATGTCAGTACAGCGCGCGTCGGTAATATACCAATCGTTTCGGCTGTGAAGATCGGGAGCAGGGATGTATAACAAATATAAATGTGCAGCTCGTCCTGATATGGACAGAGGGGCCAAGAGCGTTACTCAGAGCGGTGTGGCAGCAATAGAGTTTGCCTTGATATTTCCCGTATTCTTCATAGTGCTGTATGGGATCATCACCTATGTGCTGATTTTCCTGGCCCAGCAATCCCTCGCGCTGGCGGCGGAAGAAGGCGCACGTGCAGCGTTGCGTTACACCACTGCCGATCGCGGCACGATTGCCTGTAATACAGCCACGCAACTTGTCAGCTGGCTGGGCAGCAGCGGAGGCGCGTCGACAGCGACCTGCACGCCGGTCGGGCCATTCACCTGCGCCTTTCCCGCTGGCACCACCGCACAATGCATTACCGTAAACCTCGCCTACCCTTATGCGGCGAAGCCTTTGGTGCCGCTACTGCTGGGGCCAATCATGAGCATTGCGGTACCTACGACACTGGCGAGTTCTGCGACTGTACAAATTAACTGAATAAAGCTGCCTCAGGGCTGAAGATTTTTACGCGCAATGCCAGCTTTTGTCGGTCTTGAATCATTGAGCCAATGACTTACCCTTTGCTGACTTGAATTTGACATGGAAACCACCTTGAACAATCTTTTCGTTCGGACAGGCATCGAGTACACACCATGAATAATCTGACAAAAATTGTTGCAGCGATATTGGTGGTGGCCGCGCTTGGTTTGGCATTTGTAGCCTGGTGGCTGGGCAGTCGCCCGCCGCCAACGCTCGCACCGGCGCCAGCGGTGGCCAGCAAGTCGTCGTCCCAGCACTACGAAGTAATCGTGGCGGCACGCGCACTGGAAGCGGGCAAGGCTATCACTACTAACGACATCAGCCTGGTGACTTTGCCTATCAATCCTGCAGGCGCCTTCGACCAGGCCAGTTCGGTGGTCGGCAAAGTACCGCTGATTGATATCGGCATCGGCACACCCATCACGGAAAGCGGCTTGGCCAGCGGCCTGTCTGTCAAACTGGCCGACGGCGAACGGGCAGTGGCGATTCCCGTCGATGAAATTGTCGGTGCAGGCAACCGGGTTCAGGCAGGTGATTATGTGGATGTCTTTTTCACTCTCAAGCAATCCCAGGATATCGCGACGACGCAGTCGCGCTTGCTGCTATCGCGTGTACATGTACTGTCATACGGAGCAGCTGTGATCGGTACGGGAACAAGCAGCGGCAGCGCGGGAGTCGTGCCGACGCAGCAATCCTCTTCGCAATCCGCACAAGCGGCGCAAGCAGCTCCCCAGGGCCAGCAAGCGGCGCGCACCGCCGTATTGGCGACACAAGTTGCCGACGTCAACCGGTTGTTGCTGGCAACTCAGAATGGAAAGCTGACACTGGCGCTGCGCAATCCAAGCGATGAAACCATTTCCGATGTGGCGCTGTTTCCACAGATCCCTGCGGTGCTTGCGGGGAAAAGGGATTTGACGCGCGATCAGCAGGAGGCATTAAAGCAGCCTGATAACCAGGCTTTTGCCGGCATAGAAATGGATGGCCTGAGCAGCGATTCAAAATCGTCGGCCCACAAGCCGGGAGGGCGCAATCTGGCCGCGGCGAGAGCGGCGGGTCCTGCATCCGCACGTGGTGCTGGAAATGCTGGGACGGTGGAAGTGATTCGCGGCACGCAACGAGAATCGGTGGCTTTTTAACGCATAGATATCTTCGAATGACCGGCTTATATCGATAACAGGACGACGCGTAACTCATGAAAATCCACGACCTACTTCTACCATTGTTATTGAGCGCAAATGTCATCCCTGCAATTTCGATTGCAGCTGCTGACGCAGCAGATATTTCGTTGGGTGCACGGGAGCAGCAAACCTTGCCGGTAGCCGGTACGCTGGAGCGGATTGCCATTGCGGATCCGGAAGTGGCGGATGTACTGATGGTGAAGGGAACCGGAGGCAAGAGCGGCAGTGTGATTTTGGTAGGAAAAAAGCCAGGCAACACCACCTTGACGGTATGGTCTAAAGGATTGCCGGCCAGGACCTGGCGGGTCAAGGTACAGGGCGATTTGCAGGCAGCGCTGGCTGGACGGCCGGGTGCCGAGGTCCAGGTGCGTGGCGGCGCCGGTTTGATCAGCGGCCAGACACCATCGCTGCTGGACCACTTGAGCAGTAGTGCGGTTGCAGCCGACGCCGTGGGCAAGGGAAAAGTGCTCGATATTTCCAGTATCGACAGCGGCAATGTAGTGCAGATAGATGTCAAGATTGTCGAATTCAGCAAGGAGGTACTGAAGCAGATCGGCTTTGATTTCGGCGCCAGCGTGAAGCGCGGTGGCTTCAGCTTCAATCTCGGCAGCAACCTGGCTTCCAATGGCGGCCTGAGCACGGGACCGGGCACGGGGGCGGTCAGTTTGCTGACTTCTTTGACGCGCGGAAATTTCAGCCTGACCAATAATTTGAAACTGGTCGAAACCAATGGCCTGGCCCGAGTGCTGGCCGAACCTTCATTGACCGCTCTCTCGGGACAGAGCGCAAGCTTCCTGGCGGGGGGAGAGCTGCCGATTCCACAATCTGCGGGCCTGGGCTCCATCACTATCGAATACAAGCCTTACGGTATCGGTCTGACCGTATCGCCGACTATATTGTCGAAGGGCCGGATTGCATTGAAGGTCGCCCCGGAAGCCAGTGAGCTGGACTATACCAATGCCATCATATCCAACAATGTATCGATTCCCGCCATCACGACCAGGCGCGCCGATACCACGGTAGAACTGGGTGATGGCGAAAGCTTCATTATCGGCGGCCTGGTATCGCGCACGACCAAATCCAATGTGGCGAAAATTCCGCTATTAGGTGATTTACCGATTATCGGCAGCTTTTTCCGCAACATGAGCTACACGCAGGACGATAAAGAACTGGTGATCATAGTCACGCCCCATGTCGTGCAGCCTATCGCAAAAAATGTGCCGCTGCCGACGCCTGGCGAAGGCGAGCGCCGCAATACTGCGGGAACCGCATGGGGAAGCTATTTATTGGGGGGAGCGAGCCGAGACGAGTTGCCAGGATTTTCGAAATAAGCGACAGCCATTTTTGGACTACATGATGAACGCTCGTAACAAAGTATTGAATGAACTGACGTCGCTCAGCCGTTTTGTCTTTTGCTCGCGCAACAGCGCGCAGGCGGAATGGCTAGGTGCTGCCCTTGGGAAATGGGGTACCTTGCTGCAGGAAAAAGCCGATGTGGCTGAACTGTTGTCGCGTATAGCCGAGCTCAATCCTTTGCTGGTTCTGCTGGATTTTTCCGGCGTCGAGCAGATACACGACCATGCCGGCGTGCTGTCGCTTGATTCGGTCAGCAGCACCGCGCATGCGGTTGAACTGGCGCGCGCTTTGAGCAAGTCTCTTCCAGCCCTGCCATTGGTAGCGGTCGGTTCCATGGCTTTTCCTGAAGGCGCGGTAGCGGCACTGCGCGCCGGCGTCAGCGATTTCATCGATGTCAGCGCCTCCGAAGACGAAGCGCGCGAAGTCGTGCAGCGTGTGCTGGCGAAGGCGGCCGCGCGGAATCCGGCACCGGTCAAGCGTGGCCAGCTGGTGACGCTGCTCGGTGTCCGTTCCGGCATCGGTACCAGCACCCTGGCGGCGCATCTGGCCGACATGATTCAGCAGCGTAACGGCAATCAAGGCGGCAAGCATGCCGCCACCGATAGCCGAGTGGCGCTGCTCGATCTCGGCCTGCCTGCCGGCGACGGCAAGCTATACCTGAGCGCCAACGGCAATTTCGACTTCGCCGAAGCAGTACGCAACTTGCGGCGCTTCGACGAAACCCTGGTGCATACCGCGCTGCCGCGCAGTCCCGGCGGCGTCACAGTGATTTCATTGCCGCACAGCCTGAGCGAGATGCGTACCGTCTCGCATCACGATGCCCTGGCTTTGCTGGACCGCCTGCGCCTGTATTTCGATGTACTGATTGCCGACCTGGGCGGCTTCACCAACCACGAATTCATCGCCAACCTGACCGGCGCCGCCGACCAGGTATGGCTGGTGACGGATCAGAGCGTCGGCGCGCTGGTGTCGCTGGCGGGCACCCTGCAAGAATTGAATGGGCGCCATCCGGACGACGGCAAGCGGCATCTGGTGGTCAACCGCTACGACGACCGCTTCGGCATGGGCGCCAGCCAGATTGCGGAGCGTTTCAAGTTGCCTTTGCTCGCGACTTTGCCGGAACGCACGCTGAAGCTGACTTCCAGCGCCAACCGCGGCAAGCTGCTGCATGAGGTAGCGCCGCATGATGCATACGTGCGGGCGGTAGATGGCCTGATAGACGGTTTGCTTAGCCATGCTGAGGTAACGCCGCACAAGCTGGGAGTCGGGCGCTGGCTGCCGAAAATCCTGTTGAGGAAATAGACCTGTATTCGCATTGATGCAAGCGTGATTTAGACCGATCTGCGCCGCCATTCCTTACCTGTCCGCAGAAAATGCAAAAGACAGGCGGGCGCGGCCCCTGATGAAAGACGGGAGACATAAACGTGAGTAACCAGATTGAATTTGCGGATGACGACCAGACCTTCTCGAATACCCAGGAATTCCAGGATATCAAGACGGCGGCCTACGATCATCTACTGACGCGGATCGAAGAACTGGGCGCGGAGTTCGGACGCTGGTCGCGCAGCGCGATCCAGCAATTCGTCAATCTGGATGTCGATGGCTTCGTGCGCCTGCAACGCATCCCTCTGAATGAATCGGAAGTACGGCAGATTGCCGATGCCCTGACCAAGGAACTGGCGGGACTGGGGCCGCTGGAAGATCTGCTGGCGGACGTGACGGTCGAAGACATCCTGATCAACGGCTATAACGACGTATTTGTCTCGCGCCACGGCATCCTGCAGCGCGAGACCCTGCGCTTTACCGACAATGCGCACTTGCTGCGTATCGTCAGGCGGATCCTGGCGCCGCTGGGCCGCCGCCTGGACGAATCGAACCCGATGGTCGATGCGCGCCTGCCGGATGGCGGCCGCTTGAACGTCGTCATCGAACCGCTGTCAGTGGACGGTCCGATGGTGTCGATCCGCAAATTCCGCAAGGAGCCGCTGAAACCTACCGATCTGCTTAATCTCGGCACCATGAATGACGAGATCTACACGCTGCTGGATAACGCCGTCAAGGCCCGTTGCAATATTCTGGTGTCGGGCGGGACCAGCTCCGGGAAAACCTCTCTGCTCAATGCACTGGCCTTTTTTATTCCGGAAAAAGAACGGGTGGTGACGGTTGAAGATACCGCAGAACTGTCACTCAACCATCCGCACGTGGTACGGCTGGAATCGCGTCTGGGCGGTTTTGAAGGCGCCGGCGCTGTCAGCATCCGCGACCTGATACGCAACAGCCTGCGCATGCGGCCTGACCGCATCATCGTAGGTGAAGTGCGCGGCGCCGAAGTGCTGGAAATGCTGCAGGCGATGAACACCGGCCACGACGGTTCGATGGGAACCATCCACGCCAATACGCCGCGTGAATGTTTGTACCGGATTGAAATGCTGGCCGGCTTTGCCGGTTTCCAGGGCAGCGAAAGCAGCCTCAGGCGGCAGATCGCCGGCGCCCTCGATTTCATCGTGCAGATCGGCCGGCTCTCCAACGGCCGCCGCCGCATTGTTTCGATCACCGAGGTCACCGGTATGGGCGACAACATCATCACCCTGCAGGAACTGTATCGGCACGAGAGTTTTATCGGCCCGGATGGGGAAGAAGCGGATCGCTGGATTTCTCTGGGAATCTTTCCGCACGCGCCGAAGCTGCAGCGGCAACGCCAGCTCGGACAGCAAAGCAGCGGTAGCCCGAATACCGGCGGTCCCGGTTCCAGCACCAGCGGCCAGGCGGGGAGGCGCTAGCCATGCATATCGCGCTCTGGCTGCTTGCCGCCGCCCTGCTGCTGACCGGCAGCGCGCTATGGCTTTGGCAGCGCGCGCAGCACCGGACACAGCAAGACGTCAGCGCTGCGTTCGTGGATCGGCAGATTCAGGGCTTGCAGCCGCCCCAGCAACAGCCGCAAAACGCGGAGCAGGTATCGCAGCAGCCGCGTGTGCCGTCAGAAGCGTTGCGCAATTTCTTTTTGCGCGCCGGGATCCAGCATCCCAGCGGAAAATTGTATGTGCAGCTGATAGTGCCGGGTATTGCATTGGTGTTGCTGGCCTTGATACTTGGCGGCTGGCTGTCGGCATTGGGGACGGCATTGTTATATGCCATGCTGGTGGTGTTTTATTTCTGGCTGAGGACCTCAAAAATGCAACGCACCCTGATCAGACAGTTGCCGGGATTCCTGGATACCCTGGTGCGTCTGGTTACGATAGGCAACAGCATTGGCGCCGCATTCCAGACAGGTATTGGCAATACCGAGGGACCGCTGCGGGTTATTCTGGATCGCGCCAACAGGCAGGTGCAGGCCGGTGTCGATCTGGAGCACGCATTGCGCCAGCAGGCAGCAATCTACAAATTCAAGGAGCTCGATCTTGTCGCCGCCGTAATCGGCGTTTCTTCTCGGTTTGGCGGTCGCTCTGATCTGGTCCTGGAACGCATGGCGGCATTCATGCGCGACCTCGAGCATGCGCAGAATGAGATGGCTTCCTTGTCGGCGGAAATCCGCTTGTCAGCCTGGATCATGGGAATCTTGCCGATCGCCATTGGCATCTTTCTGATCATCTTTAATAACAATATGTTTGTCGGCATGTGGCAAGACCCGGTAGGTAAAAAAATGCTGCTGGGTGCAGTGGTGCTTGAAATAGTTGGCGGCTACTTCCTGTATCGGCTGGCGAAATCGATTTAGCCGTGTGGCCGGCGTTTGGTGTTATCTGAGGCGGAAATAAAGTGGACAAGACACAACACATGCTGATCATCCTGGCTGTCCTGCTGTTTGCAGCTGCCCTGTTGCTGATTGGGGTCGCGCTGCTTGCCAGGGCCCGGCGTCTGCAGCGCAATCTGGAGACGGTCGATGAAAAAATCGCGTCGCATGATCGGCCTGCGGCGATGCCTGGCGCTGTTGTCACTCAACTGGGCTGGCGAGAATGGTTGATTGCGTTCAGTGCAAATTGGCTGGATACGCCTGTAGGCAGGGCGCTGGTGGCAGAGGATGACCGGCATCTGCTGGACCAGTGCGGTGTCAACGATATGCGAGGGAAAGCGCTGTTTTTAGCAGTACGGGTGGTGCTGGCTATCAGTTTGCCGCTGTTCGGCTTGCTGTTTTTTGAAAATGGTTTTTTTTCGATATTGCTGATTCTTTTTGTTGGCTTCGCCCTGGGATATATGCTGCCAAAGTGGGTAATGCAGAGTTCGGCCAGAAAGCGTCAGCGCCAGGCTGCGGAGGAATTGCCTTTGTTGATCGACCTGCTGCGCTTGCTGCAGGGGGTGGGATTGTCGGTTGACCAAAGCCTGCATGTGATTGAAAACGAATTCAGAAGTGTCTTGAAAGTATTGGGTGAAGAACTGGCCATCGCGGGTCGTCAATACAGTACCGGACGCAGCCGGGAACAGTCGATGCGGCGCTTTTCCACGATATTCGACAATGAGGACCTGCATGCCGTGTCACGCCTCCTGGTACAGGTGGAACATCATGGCGGAGCGGTGCAAGAGCCGCTCAAGCAGTTCAGCGAACGGGTCCGTGAACAGCGCAAGCTGGACATGCGGGAAAAGATCGGGAAATTGACAGTGAAGATGACCGGGGTCATGGTCCTGACCTTGCTGCCGGGACTATTGGTAATTACCGGCGGGGTGGGCTTTCTTGCAGTGATACGCGCCCTGTCGAAAATGGGAGTGCCTGGATGACTTTTTTTAGCAGAACGTCAGGTGCAAGGAATATTGCATCAAGAGGACGTTATTTCGAACCCTGGATATTTCCTTGCGCCATTGTGCTTTGTTCAGCGGCTTTGAGCGGTTGCGCCAGCGATGCGGCAAAAATGTATGCGCAACAAAACGAGGCTGCTCAACTGCGCCAGCAGGCCGAGGAAAAAGTGCCGACACCTGACAATAAGGGCATGTATCTGGATTTGATCCTGCAAATGCAGGATGAAGGAAGGTATTTCGCATCGCTGGCGCATATCGATGCCTACGAACAGAAAAATGGCAGCACACCGGAGCTGCAACGCCTGCGTGCGGATGCGCTGCGTGAAACCCGACAGAGTGCGGCTGCAGATGCTGCCTACCGCAAGTTGCTGAATTCGGCCGAAGCGGGTGCGGCCTGGCATGGCCTGGGTTTGCTGGCGGCACAGAATGGGGACTATCCGGCCGCGGTGACTGCGCTGCGCGAAGCTGGTAAACGAGAACCAACCAATCCGGTGATATTGAGCGATCTTGGCTATGCCATGTTGCGCAGCGGCGATGTCGCCGGCGCGCGAGTCCCGCTGGCGCAGGCGGCGGAGCTGGCGCCGGACAATCGCAAGATGATTGGGAATCTGGCTTTGCTGCTGCTTGTCTCAGGCGAGCCTGACAAGGCACGCCAGGTCATGGATAAGGCTGGCTTGCCGCCGGAAAGCCGCACCAGGGTATATGGCCTGGCGACAGAGATCGGCCAGCGGCAGCCGGCGGTGGTGACGTTTCAAGCTGGCGACTCCGCTAAAGCCGGTGTGAACGGTAGCGTCGTGCCAACAGCTAAAAGCGTGAGCCCGGTGCCGTTGCCGGCAATGCCGTTTCAATCGATGATGGACCGCTTCGGTAACGGCGGGTGAGCCACGACAAGATCGTCATGCAGTTAAATTTTTGCTCAAGAGGTAGAAAATGAAAGCGCAAGGGATTTTTTTTCAGCGGTTCTTTCTCGCAGGGTCGATACTGCTGGCGGCAGCCGCAATGTCGGAGGTGTACGCGCAAAACATGACGCCGCTCACCGGTACGCTTTTGCAAGAACCTGTTTCTAATGTAAATACCGCCGCGCCGGTTACCAGCACGCCAAGTGCCAGTTACCAACAGGCAGCAGCAAGCGCTGCTGTGCCCGATCAATCGTCATCCGCAGCAACGCCCCCGGAGCGATATGCCAGAGTCCGTATCGGCGACGTTACACACACGCTGTTGCAGGCACAGGCGGACGGCCGTGTCGCCGGCGCGCGCCTGCCGATGCTGGGTGCAACGGCGGACGTCAGCTGGCAGCGCTACCTGGATAGTTTCAAACATCCGCTGCCAGAGTTTTATGAGAATAAAGTAACCAAGAAGCAGTCAAATTAATTACCTAACGCGGACAGCGACAGCAAACTGTCGTCAACCTATCATGAACCCACGTCTGGAGCACATTGCCGAACGTCTTTCATCCGCTGGCCAGTGCCGGGATGCGATGCATCGACGACGCGGTTCCGTGGCCGTGATGGCGGCGATCTTTCTGTCAATTGTCATTATCCTGTTCTCGTCGATAGATATCGGCTACATGTTCTACATGAAAAGGAATTTGCAGAAAGCGGCGGATCTGGCGGCACTGGCCGGCACTCAGCAGCTTGTCAGCACGCCGCTGAGTGGGAATCCAACGACATGTTCAGCAGGCGATGGACCGGTACTGGCCGCGATAGGCAATGCTCGGACCAACGGCTTTTCGACGGCGGCGCCGAATACGATGGCGAATACGATCACCGTTACCTGCGGTCGCTGGGACCCGATAGCCAATGCTGCCTCGGCGCCCAGCTACTTTGCCCCGCCGATTGCCGGAGCGGCATTGAATTCGGTTCGGGTGCTTCTTACACAGAACGTACCCGCCTTTTTTGGATTGGGAATGCGTACGCTGAGCGCGCAGGCGATTGGATCGGCTAGCGATCCCTATGCGGCGTTCTCGGTCGGATCGAATTTATTAAAAATCAAAGGTGGAGTCGTTCCGAATTTTCTGTCAGCGCTGGGGCTCAACCTTAACGGTACTTCTCTGGTTACCTACAACGGTTTGGCCAACGTATCGGTGACCCCAAATGGCTTGTTAAAAGCACTTGGCTTTGAAATTCCGCTACATGCCAGCGTAGGGACTATCACACAGTTACTGAATGCGAATACTACCGGCTGCAGCAACGGAATATGCACGCTGCAAGCTTTGCTTGGAGCCGTTTCGATTGTAGGCAGCCAGCAGAATCTGATCAGCGCGCTTGGACTTACCGTCGGGCAGCTCAGCTTGCCGGTGCGGCTTCTGTCGGTTCCTGGCGGGCAGGGCGGGCTGTTCACGTTGATCAACGCAGCAGATGGCCAGTCTGCGCTGAATGCAAATGTGAGTGCACTGGATATTGTCAGCACCGCTATTGGGGTTGCTAACGGTAATCACGCCATAGCCGGGACTGTCTCTGTTCCTAATGTGTTAAACACCCAAATTGGCATCGTCGAGCCGCCGTCGATTGGTATTGGCGGGGTTAATACGACTGCTTTTACAGCGCAGGTGCGGCTATATACCACTATTGGACCGCTCGATTTACCGCCTTTGCTCCATGTTAATTTGCCTATTGTTATTGACGTTGTCAACGGCTTGGGGACGGTGCAGAGAATGTGCAACATAGCTGACAGAGATAGTAGCGGCAACGACAGAGCATATATTTCGGTGCAAGCCCCTATATTGAGTGTATGTGTAGGCAATTTGAATGAAAGCGCTGCGTTTTCAACGAATGGAGCTTGTAGCGCGAATTTGACTGCCGCTCCAAATATGGTCCAGGTTCTTGGTATATCTTTGATCAACAGCCCAATTTCCATTCCGGGATTGCCGAATAATAGCAATGTGCTTTTGAGTAAAGGACAGACTGCGACTACCGGTAGCAATAATTTGCAGATTGGTACTACCGTGACCAATGTGTTTAATGCTTTGCTTGGTGCTTTAATTGGCAATTTGCTGGGAAACCCAAGTACCAACTCTGTCAACAACAATAATTTAGCGACGAGTCTATTGAGTAGTGTCCATCAAAATCTGACCGTTGCGCAGAACACTGTCACTAGCGGCCTGACTTCGCTGAATACACTCGCCTCTAATCCGGTTGCCGGTCTTCTTAACAGTTTAGGAGGATTGGTCGGCAATGTACTTTCTAGCGTTGGACAACTTGTCAGTGGTCTTCTATGCCTTGGAAATAGCCAATGCATATTGTCAACTCAACTGGCAGGAAGCCAGAACAGCGGCGGAACTAGCGTTTCAAATGCGCTTGTCTCGCTCTTGGGTATTGTGGTCAATCTGCTGCAGCCTATTTTGAATGCCTTAGGCGGCGCTCTGGCGACGCTTTTGAGCAACGTACTTGGCGTCCAGCTGGGCACGGTTGACGTCAGCCTTTTAGATCTGAATTGCGGCGGCACCAGCGTCAAGCTGGTTTATTAATCAAATGGATATGTAAAACAATCTCACTATGACGAACAAGCAGCAAGGAGTGGCCAGGATGGCTTATTTGTTGGGATTCGAGCGCTTCATCGCACCCGTCCTGATCAAGTTGATCTATTGGATCGGCATAGTGGCGATCCTGGTCGCCGGCGCCACCAGTTTCGTCAATGCCAGCAGCGAGGGTATCGGCCGCATGCTGCTGACCCTGGTCGCCTTGCTGCTGTCCCTGCTGATCTGGCGCTTGGTCAGCGAGCTCTGGATCCTGGCATTCAATATCTACGAACGACTGGTTGAAATCCGCGACCTGATGGCGCGCCAGGCGCCGGCGCCGGCAATCATCCGGCCTGCGCTGCCTGAGAGTGACTGAAAGAGATGACCATGCAAAACAAGCCTTTGCAAGAAAGTCTCGATATCTACATATGGGAAGGCAATTCCGATATTGCCGACCGTATTTCGCTGTGCCTGGCGAGCTTTGATATCGAGGTGATCCGTGCCGACGGTCTTCCTGTAACGCGCGACCAGGTGTCGTCGCGGCCTTCGATCGCCGTGATTTCCGTGACCGTGATCGAGCACTCTGAGTTTTCCGCCGACGCCTGGCAGAAATCGCATGGCATGCCGGTGATCTGGGTGGCGGAGGTGGGGCGGGCTGCCAATCCGCGCATCTATCCGGTCGAGTATTCGCATATCCTGATGCTGGATTTCACCTGCGCTGAATTGCGCAAGCTGGTGTTCCGCCTGGCTTCCGAGCTGCACGCCAGCGCCAGTGCCGACCGCATGCCGCAACCGCTGATCGCGCAATCGGAATCGATGCAGACGCTGGTGGCGGAAGCCGAGGCGTTCGCCGATTGCGAATCGAGCGTGCTGATCATGGGCGAGACCGGCGTCGGCAAAGAGCGCATCGCCCAGCTGCTGCATCAGCGCCACGGCCGTTATCGCCACGGGCCGTTTGTCGCGGTCAACTGCGGCGCCATTCCGGACGGTTTGTTCGAGTCGCTGTTTTTCGGCCATGCCAAAGGTGCGTTTACCGGCGCCTTGCTGGCCCACAAAGGTTATTTCGAGCAGGCCGACGGCGGCACCCTGTTCCTCGATGAAATCGGCGACCTGCCGTTGTACCAGCAGGTCAAATTGTTGCGCGTGCTGGAACAGAGCACGGTGACCCGGCTGGGATCGCAAACCGAGGTCAAGCTGGATTTCCGGCTGGTGGCGGCGACCAACCGCAATCTGCGCGAGCAGGTGCAGCAGGACATGTTCCGCGCCGACCTGTATTACCGGCTGGCGGTGATCGAGCTGCGCGTGCCGAACCTGGAAGAGCGCGGCAGCGCCGACAAGATCGCGATCTTCAGCACTTTGCTGGGGCAGACCTACGAAGACATCCCGCCGCCGCCGGAATGGCTGCTGGAGCTGGTCGCCGCCGCAAAATTCGCCGGCAACGTGCGCGAGCTGCGCAATGTCGCCGAGCGGGTCGGGATCATCTATCGCCAGCTGGGCGTCTGGGACCGTACCCGCATCGACCGCGTATTCGATACGCTGGGCACGATGGAGCGCCTGGTGGAGGGCAATGACCTGACCGCGGTCCGCAAGAAGTGGGATATGGCGGAGCGCAGCAGGATCCTGGCGGTGCTGGACGCCAACGGCTGGCGCCGGCAGGATACCGCGCATGCGCTTGGCATCAGCCGCAAGGTGCTGTGGGAAAAAATGCGCAAGTTCCAGATTGCCGATACCGAAGCAATTGGCGAAGCTGAGTAACCCCCCCAACGCTCGTCCGAATGTCGGATTTTTCTTCTTTTGAGGCGGCTTTTGGCCTTGATGGCGAGGAAATCCGAGGGATGCGGATGGTAAAATAGCCAACAATCGCATTTTAAGTAAAAACAATGCCCAGTTACAACAAAATTGCAGATAAAATTGGCTGCATGATGCAACTTATGTCGACAATAAAACTTAATGTTAGCGAAGGAATCAGGGGATGAAAGTAACTGTACGCAATGCGGTTCGCGGTTTAGGACTGGGATTGTTCTTTGCCGGCTTGTCGCTCAATGCAATGGCGCAATCGTCTACCGTCAGCCCAGTGCCGGCTACTGTTGCTCCTACCCCTGCCGCCAGCGTTAAGGCAGCGCCCAGCGGCAACAGCACCATCACCGAATTGCAGCAGCTGATGCAGAGCCAGGGCGTGAGTGAATTGCGTACCACTTACAACGGCAATTACGGTTCCAGCCTGCTGTTCAAGCCTGACAACCGTACTTATTACGTCGCCTTGTTCCAGCAAAAGAACTTCTGGCGCGTGGTCAAGACCACCTCCGATACCCAGGCCGAGCAGATCTACAAGAGCTTCGTCGCCCAGACCGAAAAACTGGCGGCGATCGACATCCGCCGGATTCAGCTGGAAGCTGAAAAAACCTACACCGAGCAGCAGATCGCCAGCCAGGAAACCCGTCTCAGCGCGCTGCAGAACGACCTGGTCGTGCAGCAGCAGCAAGAACAGAATGTGAACGCACAGCAGGAACAGGCGCGCCAGCAAGCGCAAGTCCTGAGCAGCAAGCAGCAAGCCGCGCGCAGCGAATTGCGTGCATTGCAGAATCGTATCCGTACGCTGGAATCGCAGCAGACCATCATGGATAACGGCGGCTTCAGCGCGGACAAGACCACCAGCAAATAAGACGTGAATTGCACGCCGGGCCATTGGCTTGGCGGTAGCGTAAAAATGAAACGGGATGCGTAGAGTTACGCATCCCGTTTTTTTGTCTGTCGCATGCCTTATATTTTTTGTCGCTTGATCGCAAGCGGATAGCTTGTCCTCACCAGGCGCCGCCGGAATTTTTCGACATGGAAATCGACGCAGAAATACAGCGCGATCGAACAGAGGATCGAAATGCCAGCGATCACAAACGACCAGTACCAGCTGCCCTGGTGATCAACGATCAGGTAGGCGACCACCGGCCAATGGGTAAGGTAAATCGGATAGCTCAATTCGCCGACGAATTTATCCAGTTTGCTATGCCTGGTGGCATGGAACATAGGAATCACGCAGGCGGCGAATAGTGCGAAAGGGATGCACAGCAGTATCTGGTGATCCCACAGCTTCTGCGCCGCGGCGATGCAGGCGATGCTGATGCCGACGCCGAGTACCGAACACCATGAGGCAGCAAGGCTCATCCGATCCAGTGAGGCGCCGTATTTTTTCCAGCCATGGTAGGCCGTCATGCCGAACAAAAACAGCCAGAAGGTATTGAATCCGCTGTAGCGCTGCAAGGGATGCAGCGGGTACAGGTCCGACATGATGGCAACGTGAACCAGCAGCGCCATTGCCAGCACCGCGAAGATGGCTTTCGGTTTTCTGGCAATGAATGGTGCAAGCAGGTAGAAGCTGATTTCTTCGCCTATCGACCAGATGTGCGGCATGTGCGCCGCGTTGAGCAAGGCGCTGGCGCCGCCTTCAGGCGTGGCAAGAAAAACCAGCTTCCCTGTCGTGCTGTCCATGCCAAACCAGCCGAGCGTATTGTAAAAAAACATCGTGAGGTTGACTGTCCAGGTATAGACGGCGGCCAAGGTCGACGTGTATATCGCGCTCGACATCGGAGCGATCAGCAGCAATACCACTAGCAGCACGACGATGTAACTCGGCCACAGGCGCAGAAAGCGCGCGCCATAAAAGCCGGCGATATTGTCCTGGTATTTTTCATTCAGGACCAGGGCCATATAGAAGCCGGAGATGACAAAGAAAGCGTAGACCGCCAACAAGCCGTCGATACCGGGTACGTGAATGCCGTTGTGGGAAAAGACAACCGATAGCGCCAAGAAAAAACGGATCAGCCCCATGTATTTTTGTCACTTGCTTGATTCATTTGAAACAACCTTCTGCTGGATGGCCTGGCCGGTAATAGTAACAACTCTGTGCCCAGGCCTCAATAGCAGGCTGTAAAGGGGAAGGGCGATCAGAAACGGTGTTCGTAAAGCGGCCTTGGCCGATGCATGGCGTTTTCGCAGCAGCTCATCCGGCAATCCGCAACAGCTGCCAGCCGGCAAAGCCGAGCAGGATGCAGCCGCCGATCCGGTTGACCAGGATCATGATGCCGGGCCCTATCTTGTGGCGCACCGAAGCCACGCCGCAGGCCAGCAGCAGCCACCAGAACGCCGATCCGAAAAATACCCCGAGCACCATGAGCGCCGCCGCAGCCGGTGCGCTCGCCGCAGGCCCGGCAATGGCGGCAAATACGGCGATGAAAGAGAGGATGGTCATGGGATTGGCCAGGGTCAGCAGGAACACGGAAATGAAGGCCTTGCCGGCAAAGACGCCGTTGGCCGTATTGGCGACGCTGGCAGACGGCGCTGCGCGCAGCAGCTTGATTCCCATCCAGAGCAGGAACAAGGCGCCGAACACGGCCAGCGGCGTTGTCAGCGCGACAAAGTAGCTGGTCACGGTGGCCAGGCCGAAGGCGCCGATGGCGCCATAGGTAGCATCGGCCGTGGCGGCTCCCAGCCCGCTGGCGAAACCGATGCGCGGGCCATGGGCGATAGTGCGCTGGATGCACAGCAGGCCGACCGGTCCCACCGGTGCGGCGATCGACAGGCCGATCAAGGCTGCCTTCATGAATAATGCGACGTCCACTTTTCATCCCTTGCAAGAGCTACGCTGGAATGTAAATTATCTCAAGAGCGCCGCGGCAGCCGAATAAGCAAAATAAGGTAGAACTGTTATATTGCCTCTATTATTCTCGTCAAAGCTGTTGCTATCCTTAATCATGGAAATAGATGCCAAGGGCTGGAAAATCCTGGCCGCGATTCAGAGCGACGGCCGCATCTCGCTGAAGGCGCTTGCCGACCATTGCGGCCTGTCGCTGCCGGCCACGTCGGAGCGGCTCAAGCGGCTGGAGGAGGCGGGAATCGTCAGCGGCTATCGTGCGGTAGTCAACGCCGAGGCCGTCGGCTGCGGTGTCATGGCAGTGATCGGCATCACCACCGCGCAGCCCGACAAGGCGCGCCTGATCGCTCAGTTGCGGGCCATGCCGGAAGTACTTGAATGTCTGCATGTGACGGGGCAGGACTCGTTTCTCCTGCGCGTCGTGACCAAGGACATCCGCCATCTGGAACGCTTCGTCGGCAGCATCAATCATTACGGCGAAACGCGGACTTCGATTGTCATGTCGACGCCGATCGAGCAGCGCTCGATTGCGCAATTTCCCGCTGAAATGTGAAATGAATCCCGGCCGGCGGCGCTAGCTGCCATGATGCATTTCGATGAAAATAAGAAGAAATGGCGCCGCGTGGCGGTTTGCAGCCGGTCGACCTGGTCCGGACGGCAAGCGCATGATGTTTTATATGTAAGGTAGAAAAAGAAATGGGTTATGCCCTGTTAGGGACATAACCCACTCCAACTGTTACCTTTCAAGAGGTAGGTTTACTTTACATTCACTACCCCACTGGCGTCAACTGTTCATGTTGACAGCCCGCCAGGCTGGCAAGACGCAGCTCCTTTGTAGCTTCCCTTATCCCAATCCGATTGCAGATCCGGAGCCGTTCTCGATGCCGGTGTTTGCTTGTCCCGGGCCAGAAAAATGGCCCTTTTTTTCGTTTGGACGGGCATCTAGGTAAGACCGTGATGAATCCGGCGCATCAGACTATGCGTCATGCATCGCGTTTTTCCACTTTTACCTGGAGGCGTCTGTGATTGATAAAAATGCGTTACGAACAGTTCGGCTGAAAAAAGCCGCATCGAATTTAGCGATGGTCATTTCCGCTTCCTTGCTTGGCGCTTGCAGCGACGGTAGCTCCGGCCTGCAGACCGCGCTTTCGTCGGCAGCGGCGCAGCAGCCGCAAGCCGGGCCGGCAACCATTACTCCTTCAAGCACGGTGGCGGCACCGCCGGCAACGGCGCCGACTGCGACGCCGGCGGTAACGACGCCAGCAACGATCACACCGGCGACAACGCTACCAGCGCCTACCGCAACGCCACTAGCGCCAACGACCCCAACGGTGACGGTAGCGACTCCGGCGGTAAGTCCCGCTCCCGCTGTCGCAAAGCCTGGTTTGTATATCAGCGAAGTGGCCGCCAATTACCGTCGGACTGACGGCGTCAGCTGGGTCGAGGTTTTCAATAATTCGGCGCAAGCGATTCACCTGAGCGACTATCGCCTGCGCGCCACTGGATGGAACATCGCTACGCAAGATATCAGTACGGCGCCGATGAATTTCGATTTGCCGAAAGTGGATATTCCGGCTGGCGGCTATTTCGTCATCGCTGGAAAATTCATGTCGTTCCTGACCAATACCGACAAATCCGCCTATGTCTCCACGACTTCCGTGACCAATGGCAGCAGCAAAACCTATCTGCCTTACTGGAGCGACAGCGCAGGCTTTGTCGAGCTGCTGACGGCCAGCGACAACAAGACGGCGGATTTCGTCCGCTTTGGCACATCTGCGGTCACGCCGCTGACGCCATCGGCATGGAGCGGCGACAATGTGGCCGCGTTTCCCGCCAAGCCCAATTACGTGACGGTAGCCACGCCCGATCCGCTGGACAGCTACGACGGTTCGATCGTCAGGCTCAGCAACAGTTTCACGGTGAGCGGCAACAAGAGCGACTGGAGCAGGGTGGCGTTTTCGACGCCAGGCGGCCCGAATGACGTGCCGGCCGATGCAATCGACAGCGACAAGGACGGCATCCCGGATTCCGCCAAAGTGGCGGGCGGGAAATTCGGCGGCATGGATTTATACAGCCTCGGCGCGCGCAAGGGCCAGCGCGATATTTTCATTCACGTCAACTACATGAGCAGCGCCACCGACATCGCGGTGACGCCGCAGAAGAACGCTTTGCAAATGGTGGTCGATGCGTTCAGCCCGCATAACGTCAAGATTCATTTCGATGTCGGCAATCTGTTCAGCAGTTCGGTGTCCGCCGCCAGCTTCAATCTGTCGGGAGACGTCAGCCATAAAGTCACTTTCGAGAAATGTACGCAGATTCTTTCTTCGACCGCCAAGTCCAATGCCGACTTCACGCCCGATGCCGGCTGTTCCAGCATCTATAAGTATTCGAGCGGCTCCTTCGATGTGCGCCGCAAACCGGTGTTCCGCTTCATGCAGATGGCCAGTTCGCAGCTTGCCAGCGGCGCCGGCGGTTCGTCCGGCATCGCTGAACTCCCAGGCAACAAATTCCTGGTCACGCTGGGCGGTTCCGGCTTTGCGCCGAATAACGCCAGGCTGCAAACTATCCTGGTCAATTTCCAGGGCGGCACCATCATGCATGAATTCGGTCATACGCTGGGATTGCATCACGGTGGTTTTGAAGACCAGAACTACAAGCCGAACTACTTCAGCATCATGAACTACATGTACCAGCTGAATGGCCTGCCGGCCGACGCTCGCGGCGGCAATCCGCTGCAGCGCTACTACTACACTTTCAACAATGATTTCAATTCACCGGTCCCGGGCTATGCCAAGGCAGGTTCCTACAAGCTTTGCGATTTGCCTGAAGGACCATGCAACGCCGTGTTCAAGATAGACTATTCAAACGGCTCGGGGAAAAGCCTGGACGAGGCCAATCTGCTGGAAGCCGACAATATCGGCCGCGGCAGCGTCAACGGCGCCTACCTGGATTGGAATTTGAACGGCTTGCAGGATCCGTTGAGCTATGCGTTTGACTACATCAACGGCCAGACCGTGATGCAGGACAATGACGACTGGAGCAAGCTGATCCTGGCGGCCAATCCGCATGTAGTCGCGGCGGCGGCAGTGGAAGCCAAGGCAGGCGTGCGTCTGGGCGAGACCAGGAAGCGCGGTGTGATCGCACTGGAGCAGCCGCCGTCGGTGCACTTGCTGAATGAAATCACCAACCTGAAATAAGCGGCATGAAAATGATGATCTCGATGCACCGCTTCGGTCTGCTGCTGTCGGCCGCGGCTCTGGCGGCTTGCGCCTGCCAGAGCGTGGCAAGCGACCGGCTGCAGTTCGAGGGTGTGCCGCTAGAGAGCGCCGAAACGCTGCTGGCGCATGCCGAGCTGAATCCGGCCGGCCAGATGCAGCTCGACCTGGGGCGGCAGGGCATGGTCACCATCTCGCCCTGGCCGGAGGCATTGCCGCGGCAGCTGCAAGCGCAGTACGCAACGCTGCGGCAGACCCAGCATCCGGCAGGCCCGCTTCAATCCTTGCTGTTGCGTACCGCGGAAAGCAAGGAGCCATGGCTGACGCTGGTGGCGAACGGCGGGCTGAACTGGGGACTGCTGCCGGGCATCCGTTTGCGCGGAGCTGCCGGCGGCGGCGTCAGGATCGCGGGCTTGAAAAGCGATCTGTCCGTGGCGCCGGGCGAGGCCGTCAAGTTCCGCGATGGCGCCATGCATTGCTGGCAATTCGGCCTGCTTGCCGTGCGCCTGCCGCAAGGCATGGCGGGCATTTCCCAGGAAGGCGAACCGCGTGCCGACTGGTACTTGCGCGGAGACCTGGCATGCTGAGAGAGCCGGTGCGGCATGCCTGTTGAGCGACACAATACGGCTTCCATTTCTGGAAGCCGTATTTACTTCAACGCTCTCTCAAGGCTGTGACGACTGCCATTCGCGCGCCAGCAGTGCGTAGCCATATTCATCGGACCAGTCGCCCTTGAAAAAAATGTTTTCCCGAAAATGCGCCTCGCGCCGGAATCCCAGCTTTTCCAGCAGCCGCTGCACGCGCAGGTTGGCGGCATCCACGGTGGCAGTGATCCGGTGTTTCTTGAGATCGTCGAACAGGCAAGCGATGACACGGGAAAGCGCTTCCGTGGCGTAGCCTTGTTTTTGATAGAGCGAATCGAAAGTCACGCCGATTTCAGCCTGCTGCCCATCGTCGAAGAAATGCACCGCGACGTCGCCCGCCAGTGCGCCATCTGCTTTGCGTTCGGCGGCGATCTGGAACCAGCTCTCGCCGGTATTGAACGCTAGTCCGTGCTGTTGCTCGAAGAACGCTTCAGCGTCCGCTGCTGAATAGCTCGACCAGCTTTGATAACGCGCGACCTCGGGCTGGTTGCGATAGCCGGCAAAGGCGGCCAGGTCGTGGCGGCCGAAGCGTCTTAGCAGCAGCCGTTCTGTCGTCAGGGGCAATATGTCCATTCTTGTTTTATCTCTCAGCTTGTGACGTGAAGGCGTCAGCGTACACGATGAGCATTCGTTGCGCATAGTGCGACGTTCCGGCGCCTGTTCTAGGGCTGTTGGCAGAACGGGGTGGGGGGATTCCTCTCGTGGAGGATGGACATATGGGGAATATGTCAGTGGAAAAGAAAAAAGGCCCTCAAAGTTGAGAGCCTTATATTCAATGGTGCCGAGAGCCGGAATCGAACCGGCACGCTGTCTCCAGCGCGGGATTTTGAGTCCCGTGCGTCTACCTATTCCGCCATCTCGGCAACGCGTCCGCTATTATGACTTAATTC
>Ga0210409_10000165_pt1 | contig 137281 bp, 94 predicted proteins | sample IncBWH17MmetaG_FD_161649 | JGI IMG/M metagenome (GOLD analysis project Ga0210409, IMG submission 161649) | Forest soil microbial communities from Barre Woods Harvard Forest LTER site, Petersham, Massachusetts, United States - Inc-BW-H-17-M | ecosystem: Environmental > Terrestrial > Soil >...
TTCCGCGCCGCTTCCGCTGTCTTCGTTCTCCGCCTTGGCGGCAACGCCCGCGTCTACTCCGCCGGCGCTTTCGCCGCTGGCATTGTCGGCTATGCCGGTCGCACCGTCGAGCGCCGCCGCCGATCCGCAATTCGTGCAGAGCGTGTACGAGACCTACCACTGGCAGGCCTATGTGGGGTACACCTTTTTCCGTTTCTACATCGTGCCGGGGCAGCAGCAAGATACCAACGGCTTCAATTTTTCGGTGGTCTATTATTTCAACAACTGGTTTGGAGTAGACGGGGAAATGGCGGCCACCAAAACGTCGCAGAACGGATTCAACGGCTGGTTTTTGTTCGGCGGAGGCGGGCCGCGGTTCCGCTGGTCCGGGCCTCGCGGGCTGGAACTGTGGGGCCATTTTCTGGCGGGCTACTCACACTTCACGCCGCAGACGTCGTTCGGGTCGCAGGAGGCCTTCGCCTACGAAGTGGGCGGGGGCGGAGACATCAGCATCCGCCGGACGCATTTTGCGCTGCGCGTGGGGGCGGACATGGTCGGCTCGCACTACTTCAGCACCTACCAGTACAGCCCCAAAGCTTTCGCCGGGGTCGTGTACAAATTCTAGGCCGGCGCGTTGACGCCGCAACCGCGCCCTCAGCATCCAATGCTTGCGTATGGATACCACGTCGAATTCGGCGAGCCATCCGGCCCAGCCCGAGCCGCTGAGTAGCGAAGCGCCCGTCAAGACGGAAGTCTTGGATATCGTCGACGAAGCTTCCCAGGAGTCATTTCCTGCCAGCGATCCGCCTGCCTGGAACGCCGGGCGCGATACGAAGGCAGCGGCCAAATCGGCGTGAACTGTGTGGCTGTGAAATTTTTCGCCAATCACAAAAATTTGAAGGAGCATTTCCATGCCTTTGTTTGACCCCCTCGACATTCGCGAAGTGACCTTGCGCAACCGCGTCGTCGTTTCGCCCATGTGCCAGTATTCCAGCACCGACGGCTTCGCCACCGATTGGCACTTGGTTCATCTGGGCAGCCGCGCGGTTGGCGGCGCCGCGCTGGTCTTCACCGAGGCGGCCGCAGTCACGCTTGAAGGGCGCATCAGCCCGCAGGATCTGGGAATCTACAAGGACGAGCACGTTGAAAATCTCTCGCGCATCACTCGTTTCATTCGCGAGCAAGGCGCGATTCCCGGGATTCAGCTGGCGCACGCCGGCAGAAAGGGCAGCACCGTTCGTCCTTGGGAAGGCTCGGGTACCATTCCTGCTTCAAAGGGTGGATGGACAGCCGTCGCTCCCAGCCAGGTGGCGTTTGGAGATGGTTATGCCGTGCCGGAAATGTTGAGTGTCCATGGCATTCAAGCGGTCGTGAAAGCTTTTGCCAACGCGGCCAGCCGCGCTTGCCGCGCAGGATTTGGCGTTCTGGAAATTCATTCCGCCCACGGCTACCTGCTGCACGAATTTCTCTCCCCCTTGTCCAACCTGCGCGTGGATTCCTATGGCGGCTCGTTCGAAAATCGGACGCGGCTTTTGTGTGAAGTCATCGTAGCTATCCGCCGCGTTTGGCCCCAGGGAGCTCCGCTGTTCCTCAGAATCTCCGCCACCGATTGGCTTGAAGGCGGATGGGATCTGGAACAGTCCGTCCATCTGGCGCAGCTCGTTGGCCCACTGGGAGTGGATTTGATCGATTGCTCGTCAGGCGGTCTTGCGCCGGGCGCGAAAATTCCAGTCCGCCCGGGTTACCAAGTTCCATTCGCTGCGGAAATTCGCAAGAGAGCGGAAATCCTGACCGGCGCGGTAGGACTAATTACCAGTGCGGCGCAGGCGGACTCAATTCTGCGGGAAGGGAAAGCTGACGTTGTCTTGATGGCGCGCGAATTCCTGCGGCAACCTTATTTCCCATTGCACGTGGCCGACGAGCTGGGCTTCCCGGTTTCCTGGCCGGCGCAATATTTGCGCGCTGCGCCCGATGGCACACCGCAACGAGAAGCGCTCAGCCTGTCGGAGCTGAAGCACTGTATGGCGGAACACCATGGGATTCCCGAGGCATAATTTCGCGCTCGCAAGCGGGAGGTTCTGCCATCGCGAATTTCACGAGCGACCGAAGATGCGCAGCCCTCGGCCAACAATCGCCCGAGCTTCCTCCAGCCCCAGCATCGTGGTCGCCGCGAAATAAATGACGCCGTACGGTGTGAGCGCGAGGACCGCCACAACAATCGGCGAATGATGGCCGAAGAAATGGCGGACCGCCCATCCTCCTGCCGCTGCCAGCAACGCCGCAGCCCAGAGCTTCGCAAGGTACTCGATGGGCAAGCCTGTAGCTCCAATCCTTTTGTTCAGCGCCCGGCGCAGCAGCGTGAACTCCACCCACGAAGAAATTCCCGCGGAAATCGTCAGCCCGGCCACGCCCCAGCGCGCCTCGATGCCGAGCATTGGTGGCAACGGAATCGCGCACAGGTAGCCGAGAATGGTCGTGAGAACCACGCGGATGATGGCGAACCAAAGCGGCGTGCGCGTATCTTTCAGCGCGTAGTAGGTTGACGCGTACAGACGCCCGAGCGTCGAAGCCAGCAACCCCACCGTCGCGCCAGCCAGAATGCCCCAAACATATATAACGTCGGTCTGCCGGAACTGTCCCGTTTGGTAGATCGCGGCAACAATCACATCGCCCAACGCCAAAAATGCCACCACCGACGGCACCACGAAAAATGCGATCTGCCGCAGCCCGGAATTCAGCCGCCCGCGAAGCTGCTCCGCTACATCTTTTTCCGCGCCCATTGCGCCGGACATGGCCGGCAACTCTGCCGCCGAAACTGACATTCCGAATAAGCTCACCGGCAACAGGTACAGCGTCTGCGCATACGAAAGCGCCGCCACCGCGCCGGTGGGAAGTAGGCTGGCCAGCAAAGCGTCCACGTATGCGCTGATCTGCACTACGCCGCGGCTGATGAATACAGGAATGAAATTGCGCACCACGGTGCGCACGTTCTCCGCTTCGTGGCTGAACGACAGGCGCAGCCCGTGCAGCAATCGCAAAACCACCGGCAATTGCGCCGCAACTTGCAGCGCGCTGCCGGCCACCGATCCCCAGGCCACAATCTGCGCCAGTGGAAACTGTGGATAGCTGCGGCCATACCCCCACATGGTGGCGATCATGGCCGCATTCCAGATCACCGGCGCCGTGTAGGAAAGGAAGAATCGCCTGTGGCTATTGAGCACGCCCAGGCACCAGGCGGAAAATACCAGCAGGCCCGCACCGGGGAAGAGAATGCGCACCAATCGAATCGTCAGTTCGCGCTTCTCGCCCGAGAATCCCGGTGCTATCGCGTCAATCAGATATGGCGTCGCGAGAACGCCTATAAGCACCAGAATCGACGTGCTCAACGCCAGGAGAGCGGCCACCGCCCCGGCCACCCGGCGCGATTCCTCCTCGTCTTTGCGCGCCAGCAGACCGGCGTACACGGGTATGAACGACGCGGAGAGAACTCCCTCACCAAACAGGTTTTGGAGAAAATTCGGAATGCGAAAGGCAGCTTTGAAGGCGTCGGCGGCGTCGGAATTTCCGAAGTAGTGCGCGAAGACTCGATCGCGAATCAGGCCCGCTACCCGGCTGAGAAAAATTCCCGCGCCGACAAGAAATGCATGTCGCTTCGACCCGGCGGGAGTCGCCTCGCTCGTCGCCGAAGTGGTCACAGGCAGAATGCGGCTCGCAAGCGCATGAGTGTGGTGCGGTTCATTACAAGAGGTACGAGCCTGGTTGTCAATCTCGATTCCAGCGCGTGTGTGTTTTCAATAGACCGCCGGTTCAGCCTGGCACTCGGTTTGCAAGCCTGGCGCCCCAAGTAATCAAGAAATCAAATTCTCCGAAACTTACTGTCCACATTCCGCATAACTCGGTTAAAGTGCTTGGCGCCTATGACCGATGCAAATCGCAAAAAGATTCTCTTGTCGTGCGCTCTCGGTGTTTTCGCCGGTTTATCTGCCGTCGCCGGATCCTCCGCACTCCCGCTTCACGACGAATCCGCTCTGGCGGCGCGCGTTCGCGAGGTCACCAGCCGCCCGGAATACAAGCATGCCAGCTTTGGAGTTGAAGTCTATTCACTGGATGAGGGAAAAGTAGTTTTCGCCCTGCATCCCCATGAGCTCTTCACGCCGGCTTCCACCACAAAGCTGCTCACCGAGGGAACGGCGCTCGAACTACTCGGCGCGAATTATTGCTTCTATACCCGCATCTATCGCACCGGTCCGATTTCGTCCGATGGCACGCTGCAAGGCGACCTCGTCCTCGTCGCCAGCGGCGATCCGAATCTTTCTGGACGCATCCGGCCCGACGGCACCCTGGCCTTTGAAGATCACGACCATTCCTACGATGGCAGCCCCGACACGCGCGCCGTTCCCGGCGATCCGCTGCTGGTAATTCACGAGTTCGGCGCGCAGGTCGCTGCGCGCGGCATCAAGCGCATCCACGGCCGCGTGCTTGTGGATGCGAGCCTGTTTCCCGAAGGTGAGCGTGAAGCGGGAACGGACGTGGTCATTTCGCCGGTCGCGGTCAACGACAACCTGGTGGACGTGACCATCTCCCCCGGCGACAAAGTAGGCGCTCCTGTCAGGCTGACATTTTCACCGGAAACTTCCTACGTGACGTTCGTGAACAAGATGACCACCGGCGCCGCCGGCTCAAAGCTCGACGTGCAACCATTCAACGACGCGCCCAACGCCGATGGTTCGCACACTGTGACCGTGCAGGGCTCTTATCCACTCGACAAGCCTACGGCTCTGTACGGGTACGCGGTGCCGCAGCCCAGCCGCTTCGCGCAATTCACTCTTGTGGAAGCGCTGCGCGCCAAGGGAATCGAAGCCGCCATTCCTGCGCCCGGTGATTCGGTCGATTTCAAATCACTCGCCGCTTCCTACACCCCGGCCAATTTGATCGCCGTGCATGTCTCGCCGGCGCTCTCCGAGGAAATAAAGGTCACGCTGAAAGTCAGCCAGAATCTTCACGCCAGCATGACGCCCTTTATTCTCGGCGCGGTTCTGGCTCATAAGACCAAGGAAATTGATCAGGCCGGCTTCGACCTCGAGCACAGTTTCCTTGAAAAGGCCGGACTCGACCTGGCCGGCGCTTCCCAGGGCGACGGCGCTGGCGGCGCGCGATCCGCCTACTTCACTCCCGATTTCATGGCCCGTTACCTGGCTTTCATGGCGAAGCAAGCAGATTTCCCGGTCTTTCAGAACGCGCTTCCGATTCTCGGCCGCGACGGCACACTCGCGAAGATTTCGGTCGATTCGCCGGCGGCCGGCCACGTCTTTGCCAAGACCGGCACCTACGGCTCGTACAACGCGCTCAACAAAACTCTCATGCTCGATGGAAAAGGCCTCGCCGGCTACATGACCACTCCCGACGGCCGCCGCCTCGCATTTGCCGCCTACGCGAATCGCGTGACTCTGCCTACCGACGACCAGGAAGCGTCGCAAAAAGTTGTCGGCCAGGCGCTCGGTGACATCACCACAGCCATTTATTCGACGCCGCCGGACCAGCCTGCGCCCTTCGATGTGGTCATCAAAAACGGGCACATCCTCGACGGCGGCGGAGGCCCCTGGTACGCCGCGGACATCGGCATTCGCGGCGACCGCATCGTGGCCATCGGAAAACTCGGCGACGCGCCGGCAAAAAAAATTCTCGACGCAAAGGATCGCATCGTCTCTCCCGGATTCATCGACATGCTCGGCCAGTCAGAATCGGCGCTGCTCATCGACAGCCGGTCCCTCAGCAAACTTTCCCAGGGAATTACCACGGAAATTACCGGCGAGGGCGGCTCCGCGGCGCCGCAAAATGAAAAAACGCTCGCGCCGCAGAAGCCCTATCTCGATCACTATCACCTCACCGTTGATTGGACCACGCTCGACGGCTATTTCCGCCGGCTGGAAAAAGACGGCACGCCGCTGAACCTGGCCACCTATGTGGGGGCGGCGCAAATCCGCGAAGCCGTGATCGGCGATGATGACCGCGCTCCCACTGCGGCCGAACTTCAGCAGATGAAGGATCTGGTCGCGCAGGCCATGAAGGACGGCGCGGTGGGAATTTCCACCGCGCTCATCTACCCGCCGGGTCATTACGCGAAGACCGAAGAACTGATCGAGCTGGCCAAAGTCGCCGCGCAATACGGCGGAATTTACGCTTCGCACATGCGTAGTGAAGGCGCCACGGAAACGGAAGCTCTCGACGAGGCCATTCGCATCGGCCGCGCGGCCGGCTTGCCGGTGGAAATCTTCCACTTGAAGGTCAGCGGCAAATCGCGCTGGGGCTCCATGACACGGGTCGTCGAAAAAATTCAGGGCGCCCGCGATTCCGGGCTCGACATTCGTGCCGACCAATATCCCTATGTCGCAGGAGCCACGGCGCTGGCGTCCTCACTCCCGCCCTGGGTCGCCGACGGTGGCATTGAGAAACTGCTCGAGCGCCTGCGCGATCCTCAGGTGCGCGCGCGCATCAAGCGAGAACTGGCAGCCGATCATCACGATTGGGAGAATTTGTTCTTCGACAGCGGCGGCGGCGAAGGCGTGATGATTTCCGGCGTGACCAATCCAGACCTGAAGAAATACGACGGAATGACCGTCGCGCAAATGGCCAAAGCCGTGGGCAAGCCGGAACTCGATGCGATGTTCGATTTTATCCTGACCGACAAAGCGCAGACCGGCGCCATCTATTTCTTCGCCAGCGAGCAGGACCTGGTCACCGGACTGAAGCAGCCGTGGACTTCGATTGGCCTTGACGCCAATGAGATGTCGCTCGATGGACTGCTCTTCGAGCCGCATTCGCACCCTCGCGGTTTTGGCTCCATGCCCAGGTTCCTCGGGCGCTACGTCCGCGACCAGCGCCTGATGCCGCTCGAACAGGCCATTCGCAAAATCACGTCCATGCCGGCGCAGCGCGAGCATTTGACCGACCGCGGCCTGATCAAGATCGGTTTCTACGCGGATGTCACCGTGTTCGATCCAGCGACGATCATCGACCACTCCACCTATGCAAATCCCACCGCGCTTTCGACCGGCGTTGACTACGTGCTGGTCAACGGCCTGCTAGAGTACGACCGTGGCACTTTGACCGGCGCCAAAGGCGGCCGGCCTCTTCGCGGTCCGGGATGGCACGGCGTCTTGCCATAATCGCACGTCAAAACACACTCTGGCCTTTCACGTGTTGTGGTAGGGAATTCAACCGGCTCTGCCCAAATTTACGGCTGTGGCTCAAGCATGGGGTGCAGCGTGACGCGGCTGTCATTCGACAATTCCAGCTCGCGCTCCCAATTCTGTCTGCCACTGGCCTTCAACTCCACATGATGCGCTCCGCACGCGAGATGCAGTGTTGACGGCGTCTGCCCCGCAAATTTCCAGTCAATAAATATGTCCGCGCGCGAAGGCTCGGACTCGATTTCCACGGTGCCCGACTGCACCATCGGTGCCGGCTCAGCCTGTGCGACGACCGCAGCTCGAAGGGGATGAATTGGCCCCGCCCTACCCGGCAAGTCCAATTCGTCCCCGTTCGAGTGTGTTGCCGGCTCGAGCTTGATTTCAAAGCGCTCCGACCGCAGCAGAAAAAAATTCCCGCGGTGCCGCCCGGTCAGGCTGGTCCATTCGAATGGCCCAGTCGTCAACGTGAGCCGCTGCGACGCGTAACCATCCTTATATATGTGCGCCGTCATGGCATGTTTCAACCGCTCGCCAAACATAGTATGAGTTTTGTGAAAAAAGCCGCCCGGGTAAGTGACTTCGTAGGGAGTGCTGCCCACCACCTTGCCGTCAATTTCCAGCGTAGCGCCGGGAGGCGAACTGGTGATGGTCAGCGTTTCAGCATGCGTTCGCGGCGCCAGCAGCGCCAGCGCCGGCAGCACGAGCAATGCATAGAGACAGTGTCGCCTCGACGGCCGCATCGGTCGCCTCCGAGGGAATTAGCAATGTCAGGACAATCGCACCAATGACGCCGGCGCGTCAATCCGTGGAACTACGCAGACCGGGCCGCCGCAGGCCCGGTTATTTCAGATATCGCGCCAGCCAATCGAGGAACGTCCGGTACCACAATTGACTGTTGCCCGGCTTCAAAATCCAGTGCCCTTCGTCGGGGAAAATCAGCAGCCGCGACGGCACTCCCTGCCTCTGCAGCGCGTTGAAAAATTCCAGGCTCTGTGTGTACGGCACGCGAAAATCCAGCTCGCCCGCCACCACCAGCGTCGGCGTCTTGTATTTCCCCAGCGCCCCGCCAAATTCATGCGGCGACCATTTCCTGTACAGCTCAGGATTCGACCACGGCGGCCCGTCGTACTCCCATTCCTGAAACCACAACTCCTCGGTCGCGTACATGCTCACTTCGTCGTACGTTCCGGCGTGGCTGATCAGGCATTTGAAACGGTCCGAGTGCGTGGCGATCCAGTCCACCATGTACCCGCCAAAGGATCCGCCCGCCGCAGCCAAGCGCGTGCCGTCAATGAACGGATATTTCGCGAGCGCCGCATCCACGCCCTTCATCAGGTCTTCGTAAGGCTTGCCACCCCAGTCGTGCGTAACCTCCTCGACAAACTTCTGCCCGAATCCCGGTGACCCGCGCGCGTTGATCATCAGCGCCACATAGCCGGGTGCCACCATCACTTCCGGATTCCACCGGTTGCTCCAGGCATCCGCCCACATCTGTTGCGGCCCCCCGTGGATGACCAGCAGCAGCGGATACTTCTTCGCCGAATCGAAATGTGGCGGGCGTAGCAACAATCCCTGCACCTGCGTGCCGCCTGCTCCCGCAAACCAAAAAGGTTCGGGCACGGGCAGCTCGAGTTTTGCGAGCAGCGCGCTGTTCTGGTGCGTCAACTGGCGGATGTTCGTGCCATCCGAATCCGCCGTGAAGATTTCCGCCGGCGACGCAATGCCCGTGCGCGTGAATGCCAGCATGCGTCCATCGTGGCTGATATCGAATTCCGCATTGAAGCTCGCTGCCAGCACCACCTTCGGCGTGTTTCCCGCACTCGCCGGAACGGAAAAAATCGGCATCTCCGCCTTGTCTTCGGCCTGAAAGAACACCGTCTTGCTGCCGGCGGACCACGCGTAGGCGTCCACGCTGCGGTCAAAATCTTCCGTCAGGCTGATCTCCTTGCCATTTTTTCTTTCGTACAGCATCAGCCGCCAGCGGTCGGCTTCGTAGCCCGGTTGTTTTTGCGATCGGTACGCGATCCATTTTCCATCGGGTGAATACGCCGGGCCCCAATCGTTTCCAGGATTTGAAGTGATCCGCTTCGGCGCTGCGGCTCCGTCCAGCGGCACGGTAAACAGATCGCCATTCGTGCTGGTCGCCTGGTCCTTGTCCGTGTTCGCCGTGAAGCACAACTCCTGGCTGTCGGGCGAAAACCCGATGGCCTCAGGCGCGTTTATGTTGAATGGCGGCACGTCATAGTCCGCTCCCGGCGTCAGGTCGCGCGGCGTGCCTCCGCTCACCGCCATCACGAAAAGATGGCTGCGCTCGCTGTCCCCCCATGCGTTCCAGTGCCGCACCATCAGGTGGTCGTAAATCCTGGCACGAATTTTGCTTTTTTCCTTCTCCGCGTCGCGTTGCGCGTTGCACGCCTCGTCTTTACAATCGGGATACACGCTGGAAATAAATGCCAGCCACTTTCCATCCGGTGACCACAGATGATTATCTGCGCCGGTCGAAAGGGAACTGACGCGCGTCGCATCCCCGCCCTCAAATCCGATCCAGTAAATCTGCTGCGTTCCGTCGCGCGCGGAAAGAAACGCCAGTTTCTTTCCGTCGGGTGACCAGCGCGGCCGCATGTCGCTCCCTCCGCGCGTCAATTGGCGAGTTTCACCTCCAGCCGTAGCCACCACCCAGATGTCGTGCGCCACCTTATTCGCGGCGATGTCCGGCGTCCCAACCTCGTACGCGATCCATTTTCCGTCCGGGGAAATCTGCGGCCCGGTGAGTCTCTTCATCGCCGCGAGATCCTCAAACGCGATGGCGCGCCGCTCCGGTTCCCGGCCGATGGCCGCACCCGCAAGAATTAGAATGGCCATCCCGGTCCACGCGGCTCGTCTGCGCAGATTCATGATTCCTCCTGAAAAATGAATGGTGGAAATGTCAATGCAAACTACCGAGCTGCGGCCGCGCGTGCTCGCGGCTGTTTTACCTTTCCATTCTTTGTACTCGCAGCCTTGTCCCAGCCGCCCAACTTCAGCGCCATGTCCATGCAAGAGTCGCGCAATTCATCCGCGGCGGCGCGATTCACCATAGACCGCGCCACCACCATGCCGCCCACGCACAGCGCCGCGATAGCCTGCGCTCTGGCCTCTGCGGCCCGATTCCTCTCCGTCATGCTGCTTTGCAGCGCCCGGGCCATGGCCAGGAACACGGTTTCGAACACTTGTTTGGGCCCATCACCGCTTCGAGCCACGTCGCTTGGCAACGCCACCATCGGGCAGGAATTCTCGACGTCCTCGAAGTGCTGGCGAGAAAGATAAGCGCGAACGACCTGCTGGCCAATGTCACCGGATGAGCGGTCCACGTGCACGCCCTCCCAGCAGTTCTTCCAATCCGGGTCGGTGAAGAAGCAATGCAACACCTCGCTGTAGAGATCGCTCTTGCTCTCGAAGTAGCTGTAGAACCCGCCGTGCGTCAAGCCGGCGCGTTCCATGATTTGGCTGATGGACACGTTTTCGAAGCCCTCGCGGTTAAACAACCGGCGCGCGCTCTCGACGATCTGCTTCTTGACCTTGGTGCGATGACCGGCGGGATATGGCATAGGTCCTCCTCGGCGTTGCGATGTGGAAGTATGCCTCGAATGGCGGGGCCCCGCCTAGCAAACTATTATTTTGAACATATTTTAAATTCATGTTCCCATGCGAGCGTTGCGGACGAACCGCAGAAATGGATGAAAAAGGAAAACCGAGGAGGAATTGATGACCGACAGAGGAAATTTTGCAGTGCTGGCCTGTGCGCCCACTCGACGCCAATTGATCGCAGGTACCGCCGCTGTGTTTGTGAGTTCAATCATAGGCTCAGTTAGCGCCCGGGCCGGCACGGAGGAGAAGATTTCTCATACCGCGGAGTGCATTCACCAGGAGACTTTATTCAAAGCCAGCCGCAAACGCGTCTATGGCGCGCTGACTGACGACAAGCAATTCGACAAAGTCATGCGCCTTAGCGCCGCGATGCAGTCCGGCATGGCCCTGGGGAACTCTCCCACGGCGATCAGCCGAGAGGTAGGGGGACCCTTTACACTTTATGGCGGCCACATTTTGGGACGGCACATCGAACTCGTCCCCAACGAGCGAATCGTCCAGGCCTGGCGCGTGGCCACCTGGAGCCCGGGCGTCTATTCCATCGCAAAATTCGAACTCCTCGAGCAAGGCTCCGATACGAAGCTCGTCTTCGACCACGCCGGCTTCCCCTTCGGTCAGGCGCAGCACCTTGCGGAAGGCTGGAAGTCAAATTATTGGGAGCCGCTGGCGAAATTCCTGGCGTAGGGTAACGCCGGCATGCAGACGATATTTCCACGTGCGCTCCCACCCGCGGCGCGCCGCCTTTTTATTTTGCCAGCGGCGCAAAAATCTCGTGCAAATAATCCTTGCGGCCTTCGTCCCGCTCCAGGTGCGGGAACCGCAATCCGCCGTGATAGTCCACGGAGAACGTCTGGTACTGCGCGCCGTTGGCGGTGAGCAACTGAATCGGGGCGCTGCTCGTCGCCGCCGCCTGTACCGCCATCTTCAGTCCCGTTTCATCGTACTGCTTGCCATTCACCGCCGCGATTTTCATCCCCGGCCCGAATCCTGCTGCGTACGTCGGCCCGCCGTGCACCACGTCCACCACCGTGCCGTCCTCCAGGACAGTCAAACCAATCGAATACGACAAGTCCACCCAGCGCTTCATCGCCCCGCGCACGGTCTCGATTTCATTTTCCTGCTCGTTGTAAACCAGTTTCCACCCGCTGTTTTCGATCGCTTCGGTCGGCGTGCTCGGCGCCAGCCCGTCCAGCCGCGCCCGCAGAAAACCGGTCCAGTCGAAGGGCGCGAGGTCATTCAGCGTAGCCACCACGTCCTCGAACGTATACGTCTTCAGCGCCGGTTCGCCGCCCGGCCCGCCGTGAAAAATTTTGCAGAAATCATTCATGGATTTCTTGTCGTCGGTCAGCCGCCGGATGGTCGCGTCCACGTCCAGCCACAACAGTTCGCCTTCATCGTAGAAATCCGTTCCGCGCCGCCAGTTTTCCCAATCCTCCCTCGCTTCATAGAGAAACGACGCCGAGTCGGCGGTGTCCTGTAGCGGCCGCCACTTCCGTCCCGGCTGATTGGCAAAGTATCCGGCTAGCCGCGCCAGGTTTTCGCGCCCCTGCTTTTCCGATTGCAGCCCGCTGCGCGAAGTCAGCACTTCGCCGAGATACTCCGTCAGCCCCTCGTACACCCACAACAAATCGTCCCTCATCGGCTGCTGGTAATCCGGCGTGGCCAGGTCCGCCGGGCGGCGGAATTTTCCGTTCCACGAGTGCACCATCTCGTGCGGCAGCAGGCCCGCGAAATAAATTCGCTCCGTGTCGTCAATCAGGCTGCGCTCCCAGGTGCGGTCGTCGCTCGATTCGTGGTGCTCCAGGCCAAAGTGCGCCACGTCGTCGCTCAACGTCACGATAAAGTGGTAATCGCGATAGTGCCTCGACCCGAACAGCGCCCCGGTCTCCCTCACCAGGCTTCGAAATTCCATCTCCATGTCCGCAGGCATCTCGAGCGCCGCGGCGCTGTCCGCGGCGATGTCCATATAGTGCGGCGGCGTCTGCCCCGGCGTCAGCTCGATGCGGCGGAAATATTTTCCGGCGATGACCGGCGAGTCCACCAGCGTGTCGAGTGCCACCGGCTTGAACTCGATCCTCTCGGCGTTCTCGCTCGAAACCGGCAGCGCCGTCCCGAATTTCCACCCGGCCGGAAGCTTCAAGCTGGGGTGAAACGTCACGTCGTGCGCTGCCTTACCCGCGGGATAGAGCAGCACCGTGTTCCAGCTCAGCACATCCAGCGAAGCAGTAGCCGACGCGCCGGACGAATATCCCGCCGCCGGTGCCGACAGCAGGAAGTCGAGGTCCGCGTCGAGAGTCGTCACGCCCGCGGGAATATCCAGATGAAACGCGAACATGTCCACCAGGTCGCGCCGCCAGGGAATCGTCTTCCCGCCGCCCGCGAATTTCAGCCCTGCCACCTGAATGATTGGCCCGTCGGGCATGTGCTCGCCGGGGATCCATTTGGGATAGACAAGAGTGAGCGGGCCAGCTTTCACAGGAAAATTCATGTGCGCGTGCAGAATTTTCTGCGGCGCTTGCGTCGCGTCCACGAATAGCCGGATGGGCTCCGGCGCTTGCGCGCCCGCCCGCACACCCGTCAGCAGCAGCACGGCCATCAGAAACTTCGCACGCGTACTCAATCTCGAAAAATGGCGCATTCTTTCTCCTCGCTTCCCGTGGAAGCAGAACTCCGATTGGTGTCCGCGGCCCTCGCCCCTGATGACCACGCAAGAAAATTCGCCTGCTTGTATTCCGGCCGGCTGGTTATGTCACCGGCGTCGCTGTCTTCCGCGGCGGGTTAAAAAATGGCAGCTCGCGTATCGTTGCGCGCGCTTTGTGGCGCACCGCCTCGACCGTCAACTCCATGTGCAACTCGGTGCCGGCGGCTGCCTGCTCGCGGTTGAGGCTGGCCAGCGCGATCATCTTCTTGAGTGTCGGCGACCACGTCGTCGAAGTGGCTTTGCCTACTTGCAGCCCGCCGCGATACACCGGCACGGCCACGCGTGAAGCCGTCCCCGGCACCTGCGGCGCCAGGCCAATGGCGTCGAACAGCCGCTCCACATCCTCCCAATGAATGTCCAGGCCCATCAGCAGGCGGCGCGGCCCGCGGCGATTCTCCTCCTCCAGCGCCGCGCGCCCGATAAAGTGTTCCTTCTTAAAATCCACCAGCCGCCCCAGTCCAATCTCATACGGCGAATATTTCTGCGAATCAATCAGCGCCTTCTTGCTGCTGAAGTAATCCACCTCAATCAATATCAGCCCGGCTTCAATCCGTGCGACGTCCAGCGCCAGCATTCCGGCCGGATGCAGATCGAATTGCCGGCCGTGATCCATCAGCGCGTCCCACACCTTCGGCGCTTCGTTCCAGGGAATCCAGATTTCGTAGCCCAGGTCGCCGGTGTACCCGGTGCGCGAAATTTCCACTTCCACGCCGGCGATTTTCCCGCGCGTCACGCGGAAATATTTCAAATTGGCGATGTCCGCCTCGGCCGCTGATTTCAGCAAGCGCCCGGAAGTGGGCCCTTGCAGCGCCAGCGCCGCCAGTTCGCGCGAAATGTCCTCAATCTTTACGTCCAGTCCCAGCGCGTTCTGCTGAAACCAGCGCAGGCTGGGGTCCGCCGCCGTCCAGCGATACAGATTTTGGCCCAGCCGCGAAATGGTGCCATCGTCAATCACTTTCCCCTGCTCGTCGCACCAGCAGCAATAAATCACCTGCCCCACGGCCACCTTGTTGATGTCCCGGGTGATCACGCGGTTGACGAACTTCGTCGCATCTTTGCCCCTGACGCGGTACTTGAACAGCGGCGTCACATCAATTAGCGCCGCGGCATTGCGGATGGCGTTGTACTCGTGTTCGTGGTGCGTCTCATACACGCTCACCGCGTAGTAGCCGGACCACTCCCGGTAATTCAAGCTCTCGCACAACTGCAAGGTTCTTTCGTGAACCGCGGTTCCAATGGGCACGGCCTCTCCTTCGTTCCCCACATACAGCAACAAAATTGCGCCCGCGAATTATAGTGTGCGCGCCGCACCCGCAGCAAGGCGCGCCGCAGTCCAGTTCCACCTTTGAAAATTATTCTGACTCCAAGTCACGCGTGGCGCCGCCTTCGTCCTTGTGGCCCATGGAGCGGGCTTGTAAAATGCTTCGGCTCTCGCGGCGTTGAAATCCTCCGCAAAGCCGCATACAAGCAATCGTGGCAAAGCGTTACGACGTCATCGTCATCGGCGGCGGCCACAACGGCCTGGTGAACGCGGCGTATCTCGCCCGCGCGGGCAAAAAAGTCCTGGTGCTGGAGCGCCGTTACGTCCTCGGCGGCGCCGCCGTCACCGAAGAAATCATTCCCGGCTTCAAGTTTTCCGTCTTTTCCTACGTCGTCTCACTGCTGCGCCCGGAAATCATCCGCGATCTCGATCTTCCGCGCCACGGCCTGGAAATTCTTCCCCTCGACGGCACCATGACGCCCATGCCCAATGGCGACCATCTCTGGCGCGTCAATGACCACGCCAAAACCCGCCGCGAACTGGAGCGCCATTCGCCGGTGGACGCCGAAGCCTACGAAGAGTTCGGCAAATCCATGGTGGCCATGTGCCGTTTCGTAAAGCCCATCCTGGCCATGATTCCGCCCGATCCCACCTCGCTCAACCCGCGCGACCTGAAAAAACTGGCGTTTCTCGGCAAGCGTTTCCAATCGCTCGATGCGGAAGATAAATACAACCTCGTCCAGCTGATGACCATGAGCGCCGCGGATTTTCTCGACCAGTGGTTTGAAACCGACGTCCTCAAAGCCACCATGTCCGCCTCCGGAATCATCGGCACCTTCCTCGGCATCCGTTCTCCCGGCACCGCCTACGTCCTCCTGCATCACTACATGGGAGAAATTGACGGCGCCTTCCGTTCCTGGGGATTCAGCCGCGGCGGCACGGGCGCGATTTCCAATTCCATCGGCGACGCGGCGCGCGAAGCCGGCGCCGAAATTCGCACGGAAGCTTCTGTAGCGCGCATCCTGCTGAAAAACGGCACAGCGCAAGGCGTGGTGCTCGAAAGCGGCGAAGAAATTTTCGCCGATGTGGTCTCCTCCAGCGTGGACCCCAATCTCACCTTCCTCAAATTCATCGAAGCGCGCGCGCTTCCCGGCGAATTCCTCGAAGAAGTGCGCCGCTACAAATATCGCGGCTCCTCCGGCAAAGTGAATCTGGCTCTCGACGCACTTCCCGATTTCACCTGCCTGCCCGGTCCGGGACGCCACTTGCGCGGCGCCATTTCCATTTCTCCCTCCACCGAATACATGGAACGCGCCTACGACCAGGCCAAGTACGGCGAATTTTCCCGCCGCCCCTACATTGATATGGTCATCCCCACACTCACCGATCCCTCCGTCGCGCCTCCCGGCAAACACATCCTGTCCTGCTTTGTCCAATACGCGCCGTACAAGCTCAGCCACGGCAACTGGGACGAGCAGCGCGAAGCCTTCGGCAATACCGTCATCGACACGATTTCCGAATACGCGCCCAACCTGAAAAAAATCATCATCGGCAAGCAGGTGATCACCCCGCTCGATATCGAGCGCCAGACCGGACTCACCGAAGGAAATATTTTCCAGGGTGAACTTTCACTCGAGCAACTTTTCTTCTTGCGGCCGGTGGCCGGCTGGGCGCGTTACCGTACCCCCATTCGCAAGTTGTACATGTGCGGCGCGGCCACCCATCCCGGCGGCGGCATCATGGGCGCGTCCGGTCATCTCGCGGCACTTGAAATCCTAAAAGACACCGGGAAGGGAAGGAATTGACCGTGGCCGCGGCTCGCGAAATCGTCATTATCGGCGGCGGGCACAACGCCCTGGTCGCCGCCTTCTATCTCGCCAAAAAAGGGCTGCGCCCGATGGTCCTCGAACGCCGCGAAATCGTCGGCGGTGCGGCGGTCACCGAGGAATTTCATCCCGGGTTTCGCTGCTCGACCGTCGCGCATGCCGGTGGTCCTCCTCTCACTTCGATTGTTAAGGATATGCAACTGGGCCGCTTCGGTCTCGAGCGCCTGGAATCTCCCGTCCGATTGTTCGCGCCCTCAGCGGATGGGCGGGCGCTCCTGTTGCACACCGATCCCGCGGCTTCGGCGCGCCAGATCGAAACCTTCTCAAAAAAAGATTCCGCGCAGTACATTGAATTGGAAGAAGCGCTCGCGCGCCTCGCTCCGATACTCGCGGAATTGTTGCAGCTAATGCCGCCGGTCATCGAGAAACCCTCCAAAGAAGATCTCTGGAAGCTTTTCAAAGTTGGCCGGAAAGTCCGCGGCCTGGGCAAGCGCGAAATGATGCGCCTGTTGCGCTGGGGACCAATGGCCGTGGCCGACTTCGTGGCCGAGTTTTTCGAAACGGACGTACTGCGCGCCGCTGTCGCCGCCCGCGGAATTTTTGGCGCGGCCATGGGGCCATGGTCCGCCGGTTCCACCACGCTTTTGCTCTTGCGCGCCGCCTCGGACCCGCATCCGGTGGGCAACTCCGCTTACCCGCGCGGCGGCCTGGGTGCCCTGACCGCCGCGATGGCCGCCGCCGCAAAGCAAGCTGGCGCCGAGATTCGCACCGGCGCGGACGTGCAGCAGATCCTGGTGAAAAATGGCGCCGCCACAGGAGTGGTCCTCAAGGGCGGGGAAGAAATCCCCGCCAAGCGCGTCGTCTCCGGCGCCGATCCCCGCCGCACATTCCTCGCGCTGCTCGACCCGGTGCATTTGCCGCCGAGCTTCGTCGTAAAAATGCAGCATTACCGCTCGCTCGGCACCGCCGCGAAATTGAATCTGGCGCTCGGCGCTCTCCCGTCATTCACCGCGCTCAAAGGCTCCTCCGATGCAAATGCCGCTCTCGCCGGCCGCATTCACATCGGCCCGGGGATCGATTACCTCGAGCGCGCCTTCGATCATTCGAAGTACGGCGAATTTTCGCGCGCACCATTCCTGGACATCTCCATCCCTTCCCTTGTCGATTCGTCGCTTGCCCCCGCGGGCAAGCACGTCATGTCCATCTACATGCAATTCGCTCCGTACCATCTAAAGGGAAGTGATTGGCAGCGCGAACGCGACGCCCTCGCAGAAACCATCTTGAATACTCTTGCCGCGTATTCCCCCGACCTACCGGCGAAAATTCTGGCCCGCCAGGTGCTCACGCCCAGAGATCTTGAGGATACCTACGGGCTCACCGGCGGCCACCCGTTCCACGGCGAGCTGGCCCTCGACCAGATTTTCACCATGCGCCCGCTGCTTGGTTGGGCCCGTTACCACACGCCCGTGCGCGGGCTGTACCTCTGCGGCAGCGGCACGCATCCCGGCAACGGCCTCACCGGAGCCTCCGGCGCCAATGCCGCCCGCGAGATCCTGAAGGATGTGGAGTAGCGCGTCTCGAGGGCTCACTCTCATGAATGCTCTAATTTCGGTCCCGGGCAAACCAATCGATCGTGCGCGGCTCCATGCTCTGATGTCGCGCGAGGAACAGAAATTCGTCGCCGAGCACCCGAAATCCGCGGCGCTCTACGAACGCGCGCAGCGCTCGCTGCTGGGCGGCGTGCCCATGAACTGGATGAAAAAATGGGCCGGCAAATTTCCCGTCTTCGTAGCCGAAGCGCACGGCGCTCACTTCACGGATGTGGACGGCCGCGAATACGTGGACCTCTGCCTCGGCGATACCGGCGCCATGTCCGGTCACTCACCGGCTCCGGCCGCAGAAGCCATCGCGCGCCAGGCCGGGAAGGGCATCACGCTCATGCTGCCCACCGAAGACGCGCTGTGGGTGGGCGAAGAACTGGCGCGCCGCTTCGGCCTGCCCTACTGGCAATTCACGCTCACCGCTACGGACGCAAACCGTTTCTCCATCCGCATCGCGCGCGAAATCACCGGCCGCCTGAAAATTCTGGTCTTCAACTACTGCTACCACGGCACTGTGGACGAAACCTTCATTTCACTGCGCAATGGCACAGCCGGCCCGCGCCGCGGAAATATCGGCCCTCCGGTCAATCCCGCGGATACCACGCGCGTCATCGAATTCAACGATCTGCCCGCGCTCGAATCCGCACTCGCTCACGGCGACGTCGCCTGCATTCTCGCCGAGCCGGTGATGACCAACGTTGGCATCGTTCACCCCGATCCCGGCTACTGGCCATCCGCTGCGGAAATCGCCCGCCGCCACGGCACGCTCCTCCTTTTCGATGAAACGCACACCATCTGCGCCGGCCCGGGCGGTTACACCCGCGAGCACGGCCTGCATCCCGACATGTTTGTGATCGGCAAGCCCATCGCCAGCGGCTTGCCCGCTGGCACCTACGGCTGTTCCGCCGAAGTCGCCGCGCAAATCACCCACCGCATTCAACTCGAAGATTGCGATACCGGCGGTATCGGCGGCACGCTCGCCGGCAATGCACTCTCGCTCGGGGCCATGCGTGCCACACTCGAACACGTTCTTACTCCCGCCGCATTCGAGCACATGATTCAACTGGCGAAGCGATTCACGGAAGGAGTCGCCGCCGCGATTGCGGAAGCCCAAGTGCCCTGGCACGTCACGCGCCTCGGATGCCGGGCCGAATATCTATTCCATCCGCATCCGCCGCGCAATGGCGGGGAAGCAGCAGCCGCCGCCGATTTCGAGCTTGAGCGCTTCATGCATCTCTACGCCCTCAATCGCGGCATCCTGCTCACTCCCTTTCACAACATGGCGCTCATGTCCCCTGCCACCACGGCAGCGGATATCGATCTGCATGCACGCGTCTTCCGCGATGCCGTCCGCGAATTAGCTGCAACCTGAGCATTCGCGCACGTACCGGCTGCCCTCACCAATCCGTTCCGATAGAAATGCCCCGGCCGCGTACAGGCGATGAATTGCGCGCTGTGGAGGACTTCTGCTTGCAGGAAGTTACTTTCGAGGATTTTCTGGATACGGCAGAGCCCGACTCTCGACGATTTCGTGTCTTTTACCGCCGCGCCCGTTAAATCAAACAATCACAGCGAACGCAAGCTCCCTCTACCGGAACCAAGAAGGTGACGCGCCCGCTTTGCGACCTTCTTCTTGCAATTGGTCCATCTGCCGGTCCAGATCCGCGCGCCTTTTCTGCAGGTGGTCGAGTTGCGCTTGCCGGTCCTGAAAATAAATTACGTTTTTCGTCAGCCCGGTGGCCGGATCAAACCCGCCGTTTCCGTACTTCTTGATTTCTTCTTTCATCTGTTCGATCTGCGCATCCATCGCAGACATCTGGCTCAGCAGATTTCTCGCGCGTGAGCGCCAGTACGCTTCTTCCTGATCCCGGGGAGTGTTGCCTCGCGGAGAATATCCTCCGTCTGACGAATTGCCGCCGCCCGCATTCCCCTCCCCGACCACGGAAACGCCGTGGCTTGAAAGCTTCGACATTTCCTCCTCGGTGTACACCTTCGCGCCGTCCTGTTTGGCTTTTTTCTCGCGCGCTTTCCGCGCTGCCTCGGCCAATGAATCCGGTGGCCTCGCCGTCTGTGTCTCCGATCCAGGCTGAGCATCCCGCTTGGCATTCGCGTCTGCCGGCGCCTGGTCCTTCCTCTGCGCCTGATCCTGCGCCTGCGCTCGAGCCGGAGCAGCTCCGCCCACCAACAGGGCAGCGGCAAACGAGCAGATTGCGCCGATTCGGAGGCTGTCTCTCATCATTTTTCTCCTGCCCAAAGGATATTAAGCAAACCCTATCCCCCCTCGCCCCTTCCGTCAATTTCAATTGCCCGCAACGTGCTCAACCCATACCGGCAGCATCACTTGGCCGTCATTGCCGGGCAAGGCCCTCGGCGCTGTATCTAATACGTCCCTGATTGCACACAATGGATTTAATCACTCCCTAGACAGCAATCGCAGCGACGCTACACTTGTAGTAGCAAGTGTCGCAACCAATAGGCCCGCACTCCCATATTTTCTACTCACGAACCTGGAGGATTTGATGAGCAAGCCCATTCTGGTAGGTGTAATCGTCGTCGCCCTGGCTGCCGGCGTCGGCGGCTACGCCGTGATGGCTGGCGCACCCGCAGCCCCCAAAGGCGGCTGCCCGGCCCTGGTTTCCATGGCTCCCTATGACGCCAATTTCATCGCCTACGGCGATTTCGCCACCATGCGCAATTCCGCCCTGGCGCAGAAAATGAATCCCGGCGCCAACTCCCCTCCGCTGCCCAAGGAGTATCAGGAGTTCCTGGCGGAAACCAACTTTCACATCGAGCGCGACCTCCAGCACATTATGCTCGAGGGCTCGGTCGACTCCGCCGCCGGCGGCGTGGTTCTCGAAGGCAACTTCGATCAGCCCAAGATTTCCGCCTACGTCGCGAAACTCGGCACCAAAACGCATTACGAAGCCGGCGACGTGTACCAGTTTTCCACGCACTCTCCCACCGGCAGCGTGGCCCTGATGTTCATTGACCCGAAACGCCTGGCCATCACCATGGGCAAGTCCGCCGAAACGCAGGCGCTGCTCCTGGCCGATGCCGCCCACAGTTCCGATACCTCCGCCCATGAAGACATGTGCGCGCGCGCTGAGCGTGTCGCCGGCGCTCCCTTCTTCATGATTGGCGATGTGCCCAAGTCCGCTGGCCTGGCCATGGCCGCTCTCGCCGCCAAGAACAGCGAAGTCAGTGAAGTGCTTCAGCCCTTGCAGGGTTGGGATTTTGCCACCTGGACCGACGGCGACAACCTGCGCATGGAAATCGAAGGCGATTACGGCACCCGGCTCGACGCTCTCAAGGCGCGCATCGCCTTCGAAAAAGTGCGCAAGCAAATCCAGCAGGCCGAATCCCAAGCGAAGCCCGGACTGATGGCCAATTCACCAGCCACCCCCGCGATCGAATCCCTGATCAGGAATTTCGGCATCTCGCTCGATGGCCGTTTCGTGCGTATGAGCACCTCGCTGTCCACGTCGGACCTCGAGGGCATCCAGCGCGCCGCCACTTCCATGGCCGGCCCGGCGATGGGAATGGGCCTGGGCATGCCCGCAACTCCTCCGAAGCGAGGCCGCTAACCGGAATCTCAACGCCAACCGAACTCAATTCACTTACATTGAGCGCGGCGGGTCATCCCCCGCCGCGTTCGCTTTTTTGCCTTCTCTGAAATGAACTCATCTAGCTCTGTTGACATCCTCCCGCTATATTCACCACATTGCCCTCAAGCAAGCCCCGATTTTTTGGAGTGCGACGGCTTGCGCGCCTTTTGCGTCCCCAGCGCAGCTGAGGGGACGTCGCTTTGTTATGGCGAGGCTCGACTCGTTTATCCTGAGCGCAGCCGAAGGACCAGCGAGTGCCTCGCGCGAGCTGCCTTTTCCTGCCGTCGCTTCCGCTTTTTCCTTCTCTGAAATTTCAAATTTGAAATTTGCAATGGCCTCCCGCCCGCATATCACTCGACCTCGCCGCACCCTGCAAATCTTGACACCGCGCAGCACCTGCCATATGGTCTAGCGCAAGCGTTGACCGAATTTGCGGCCCCGCTCTAATCACGACCGTCCCGATTAGGAGGTGTCCGATGCCACTCGATCTCACAAGGCTCACGGTAGTAGACCGCCCGGTAACATTGGAAGAAGGCCTGAAAATTCTCGAGCGCGACAACCACCGCTGCCAGTATTGCGGGCTCGATGGGCGCGCCAGCTTCGAAAACGCTCTGGTCATGTCTGTTGATTTCGTCGTCCCCCGCGCGCGCAAAGGAAAAAAGGACCCCGCGAACCTGGTGGCCTGCTGCCGCCCCTGCAACATGATCAAAGGCACGCGCGTCTACGCCAGCATTGACGAAGCCAAAAAATACGTGCTGGAAACTCGCGAAACGCTACGCAAAGCGTGGGAAACCAAAACCAGGCGCGCCAAAGCCGCCAACTAACCACCGTCTCAGCGTTCGCAATGATCGCCGGCCCGCTCGTTTGGAGTGCGCTGGCTTGCGCGCCTTTTGCGTCCCGAGCGAAGCCGAGGGGACGCCGCTTTGTTACGGCGAGGCTGGACTCGTTTATCCTGAGCGAAGCCGAAGGGCCCGCAAGCGCCCCCCGCGAGTTGCCTTTTCTTGCCATCGCTTCTCTTTTCGCCTTCCCTGAAATTTCAAATTTGAAATTTGCAATTGCCTCTGTCCCCCGGATCACTCGGCCTCGCCGCAACCCACGCCCTAATTGACCCGCCCCAATTTCGCACCTAAAATGCGCGCACATGCCTGAGCCTCCATCCCTGCTCGGCCAAACCATCTCCCACTACCGCATCCTCGAAAAACTCGGCGGCGGCGGCATGGGCGTGGTGTACAAAGCCGAGGACACGCGCCTGGGCCGCTTCGTGGCCCTCAAATTCCTGCCCGAGGAGTTCTCGCACCTGCCCCAGGCGCTCGAACGCTTCCGCCGCGAAGCCCGCGCCGCATCGGCGCTGAACCATCCGAACATCTGCATCATTCACGACATCGGCGAAGACAACGGCAAGGCCTTCATCGCCATGGAATTTCTCGATGGCCAGACGCTGAAGCACGCCATCGCCGGCCGGCCCATGGAACTCGAGCACTTGCTGCAACTGGCCATCGAAGTGGCCGACGGCCTCGATGCCGCCCACGCCGAAGGCATCGTCCACCGCGACATCAAGCCCGCCAACATCTTCATCACCGTTCGCCGTTCAGGGTTTGCAAGTACAAACCCTGAGACCCGGCGCGGCCACGCCAAGATTCTGGATTTCGGTCTGGCGAAAGTTGGCGGTGGGCAACAGCAACCGGGCGACGCCGACACGCTAGGCTCGGAAGAAATCGAAGCAGCGCATCTGACCAGTCCCGGCAGCACGCTGGGAACGGTTGCCTACATGTCTCCCGAGCAGGCGCGCGCCAAGGAGTTGGACGCTCGCACCGATATTTTTTCCTTCGGTGCGGTCCTCTATGAGATGGCCACCGGGCAGATGGCCTTCCGAGGAGACAGCGCCGCGATTATTTTCGAAGCCATCCTCAATCGCGCACCAGCCGCTCCCAGGCGTTTGCATCCCATGCTACCAGCCGAGTTGGAACGTATCGTGAACAAAGCCTTGGAGAAGGACCGCGAGGTGCGCTACCAGCACGCGGCGGACATGCGTTCCGATTTGCAGCGGCTGAAACGTGATTTGGACGCCCCGAATGCCTCTGCGGGGCGCGATACGGAATCGGGACGCACGGCGGTGATGGACAGCGGAGCCGAACAGGTGTCGGCAAGCTCCGTGCGGGGAGCTTCTTCGGCGGGTGCACCGCTCGCCGGACAAGCCTCTGCGGTTTCGGCGGTGCCGTCAAAGAAGCGCGCCATCAAGTGGCCGATACTGGCTGGCGCTGCGCTGGTGGCCATCGCTCTGGGTGCGGGCTCATGGCTCTATTTCGCTCGGCGGGCGCAGGCCCTCACCGAGCGAGACACTATCGTGCTCGGCGACTTCACCAACACCACGGGCGATGCCATCTTCGATGATACGCTCAAGACGGCGCTCAACGTTTCCCTGCGGCAATCGCCGTTCCTGAATGTGCTCGCCGACAGCGAAGTAACGAAGACCTTGCAACTGATGACCCGTCCGGCCAGCACGAAGCTCACGCCCGACGTGGCCCGCGAGCTTTGCCAGCGGGCAGGCAGTAAAGCATACCTTGCCGGATCGATTGGCAGACTGGGCAGCCAATACGTGCTGGGATTGAAGGCGGTAAATTGCCGGAGCGGAGACACGCTGGCCGAGGATCAGGTGACAGCGGCGTCCAAGGAGAAGGTGCTGGATACGCTGGGCCAGGCGGCATCGAAGCTGCGCGGCGAACTGGGTGAATCACTGGCTACGGTGCAGAAGCTGGATGTTCCGCTCGAACAGGCCACCACGCCTTCGCTCGAAGCTCTGCAAGCGTATAGCCATAGCCAAAGGGTCCAAAACGAGAAAGGCTACGCCGCAGCCCTACCTTACGACCACCGAGCCATCCAGCTTGACCCGAATTTTGCTCTGGGCTACGTGGCAGTGGGCACCGACTACTACAGTCTCAGCGAGGTAGGGCGGGCAAGCGAGTATTTCACGAAAGCATTCCAGTTGCGGGAACACGCCAGCGAACGGGAAAAGCTGGCAATTGCCGCCGCCTACTACCGAAATGTCACCGGGGAACTGGACAAAGCGGCCCAAACTTGGCAGGAGTACATTGAGAGCTACCCACGGCGAACCATAGCATATATCAATTTGGGCCTCGTGAATGGCGCACAGGGGCAGTATGAGAAGGCTGCGGAAGTCACGAGGCAAGCCGTGCGCCTTGCGCCAGATGAAAATGTCTATGACAATCTTGCCAACTACACGCTTGCCTTGCAGCGTTTCGACGAGGCGCGGCAGACCATTCACGAAGCGCAGGTGCGGAAACTGGATAATTTCATCGTCCACAATGCTCTCTACGCTCTAGCCTTTCTCAGAGCGGACTCCGCCGCGATGGCGGAACAGCAGCAGTGGTTCGCGGGCAAGTCCGAAGAGAACATGGGACTAGCGCTCGCATCCGACACCGAAGCGTATGGAGGTCATGTGCGCAAGGCGCGAGAATTGACCAAGCGAGCCGTGGACTCCGCCATACGAGCTGACAGCAAGGAAACTGGGGCCATCTGGCAAGCGATTGCTGCTCAGCGGGGGGCCGCTTACGGCAACGCTACGGAAGCCCGGCTGCAAGCGGCGCAGGCTTTGAAGCTGGCTCCCGCGAGTAAGGGCGTCGAGAGCGAAGCGGCGCTTGCGTTTGCCCTGGCGGGCGATATGTCAGCTGAATCCTTGGCTCAAGATTTAGGAAAGCGCTACCCTCTAGATACGCAGATGCAGTCGCTTTGGCTGCCTGCGATTCAGGCGCAATTGGCGTTGAACAAAAAGAACCCAACTGCCGCCTTGAATACTCTGCAAGCGGCTTCAGCCATCGAGTTGGGGCAAGTTGCATTCGTCGCCAATATTTCCTGCCTCTATCACGTGTATGTGCGCGGAGAGGCATACTTGGCAGCCGGACAGGACAGTGCTGCCGCCGCCGAGTTTCAGAAAATTCTCGACCACAGCGGCATCGTGTGGAACTGTTGGACAGGAGCGTTAGCGCGTCTCGGAGTGGCCCGTGCCAACGCGCTTCAGGCGAAGACCTCGCAGGGAGCCGATGCTGACGCAGCCCGCACCCGCGCCCTCGCTGCCTACAAAGACTTCCTCACGCTGTGGAGAGACGCCGACCCCGATATCCCCATCCTGAAGCAAGCCAAATCCGAATACGCCAAGCTCCAGTAGCACAGATTTCAATCTGTGCGCCGTTACTCCTGCCGCGCAGTCATATGGAGTGCGGCGGCTTGCCGCCGCTTTCATATGGCGAGGCTCGCCTCGCCGGCGAGCGCCCCGCGCGAGTTGCCTTTTCTTGCCGTCGCCTTTGCATTCGCCTTCCCAGAAATTCCCAATTTGGAACTCACGATTGCCGCAGGCCCCCGCTCCGCCCCCAAAATTCATACCGAGTACCATTGCTCTCGGCGTTTCCCCGTGCCACGCTGCACAAGGGGAATTCTCCGATGGCCGGTGTCAACCGCTCCGCACGTGGCAAATTTCACACCCCAACCCCTCCGAGCCAGGCGTCCTCACTCGCCACCCGGGGTGGAACCCCTCTCCAAACCCCTTTACTTTCTCGATAACCACCTCCTCTCGTCCCTGTTTTTCTACCCGGTACGCGCTTGAAAACAGAATTCCTCGTAACCCATTGAAAACAATCGACGGCGATGCTTTCTACTCGGTACAAAAAGCCACCCCCCCCTGGGAGTACCTTTCGAGTTACATTTTACGAATTTCCGGTCCTCGAGCCGCCCCGTTTTCCGCCGCGCCGACCCTGCAGACCGCCCCACCCCCCTCCGCACCTCCCTTGTACCCACCCCCTCACGGCGCTAAAATGTGGCCTTCAATCCACCGACCGAGCGCAACCCGGGGAGGCGCCATCCAATGACATCACCCGCCACATCTCTGCACCGCGGCGAGTTCCAGAACGAGCCGTTCGTTGATTTCTCGAAACCCGAAAATCGCGCCGCCATGGAAGCGGCCCTCAAGCAGGTCAAAGGCATGTTCGGCCGGGAATACCCCCTGGTGATCGGCGGCCAGAAAATCACCACCCCGGAAAAAATCAAATCCTACAATCCCTCGCGCCCCGAGGAAGTCGTCGGAATTTTCCAGAAGGCCACCGTCGAAATGGCCAACCAGGCCGTCGAAGCCGCCGCCAAGGCGTTCGAACACTGGAAGCGCGTTTCCCCCGAAGAGCGCGTGGCCTGCGCCTATCGCGCCGCGGACATTCTGCGCAAGCGCCGCTTCGAGCTCGATGCCTGGCTGTGCTACGAAATCGGAAAAACCTGGCCGGAAGCCGACGCAGACATCGCCGAGCTGATTGATTTCTGCGAATACTACGGCCGCGAAGCCCTGCGCCTGGCCGCTCCGCAAAAACTCACGCCCATGCGCGGCGAAAAAAATTATCTGAAATATATTCCCCTCGGCGTGGGTGTCGTTATTCCGCCGTGGAATTTTGCTGCCGCCATCATGGGCGGCATGACGCTCGCGGCCGTCGTCACCGGCAACACCGCCATCGTCAAACCCTCCAGCGATTCTCCCACCATCGCGGCCATTTTCATCGACATCCTGTACGAAGCGGGCGTTCCGCGCGACGTCATCAGTTTCTTCACCGGCCCGGGCAGCACGGCCGGCGAAGCGCTGGTCACGCATCCGAAAACGCGCTTCATCGCTTTCACCGGCTCCAAGGAAGCAGGCCTGCGCATCAGTGAGCAGTCCTCCCGCAAGCAGCCCGGCCAGGTGTGGATCAAGCGCACCGTGCTGGAAATGGGCGGCAAAGACGCCATCGTCGTGGATGACGAAGCGGATCTCGACTCCGCGGTCGAAGGCGTGGCCATGTCCGCCTTCGGCTATCAGGGACAGAAATGTTCGGCCTGTTCGCGCGCCATCGTTTCCGAAAAACTGTACGACCGGTTTCTCGAAAGGCTGGTCGAGCGCGTGAAGAAAATTCACGTGGGCAACGTCGAGGACCCCGCGAATTTCATGGGCCCGGTGATCAACAAGGCCGCCATGCAGACCATTCTCGATTACATCGAGACCGGCAAAAAGGAAGGGCGCCTCGTCGCCGGCGGCCATCGCGCCGCGGGCGACGGCTATTTCGTCGAGCCAACCGTGATCGCGGACATCAGCCCCAAGGCACGCATTTTTCAGGAAGAAATTTTCGGTCCCGTGCTGGCAGTCACCAAAGCCAAGGATTTCGACGAAGCCCTGCACATGGCCAACGACACGGAATTCGGCCTTACCGGCGCGGTCTATTCGCAGAACCCGAAAAAAATCGAACGCGCCGCCGAGGAATTCCACGTCGGCAACCTGTACATGAACCGCAAATGCACCGGCGCCATGGTCGGTGCGCATCCGTTCGGCGGGTTCAACATGTCCGGCACGGACTCGAAATCCGGCGGCCAGGATTATTTGTTGCTGTTTTTGCAGGCCAAAACGATTTCAGAAAAAGTGGGCGCGACGAAGTAGAATTGCAAATGGCTGGAGTTTAATCGCGCGCCGACTGATAAGTCGGCGCGATGGGTTTGAATCCGAATCCCCACCGGAATATCGCGTAGGCGATGGGGCCGGACGCCAGCAGCCACGGCGCGTATCTCCACACGTAATCTTCGCTCTGCGAAATTTTCACCGCGCACAAAATCACCGGAAAAATCAAAATGTAAGCGATGCCGAAATTCCCGCCGGGAATGCGGAACGATCGAGGCGCGTCGGGCAGCTTCGCGCGCATGCGCCACGCGGCAAACAGCGTCAGCAGAGTGGTGGCAATGCGCGTCCAGATGTAAATGTTCACCAGGTCTTCCACGTCGAACCGCGCCAGCACGCAATACACAATCGTGGACACCGCGATGGCGTGCGCCGGTGTGCGATAGCGCGGATGAATCTTCCCGAGCCACGCCGGCAAGTAGCCGTCTTGGGCCATCGTTGCCGGGACGCGCGTGGTGTAGAGGATCGTGCTGTTGCACAGCGACAGCGCCCCGATCATTGCCGCAATCAGCATCGCGCCGCCAAGCCATTCGCCGCCGATCAACCGCGAAGCAGTGACCATGTAATTCGTCTGCCATTCCCGCCAGTTGCCCAGAGCCGCGAGCGCGAGCGTGGTCGGCAGCACGTACGTCAGAACGTTGAGCGGCGTATTCCACGCCAGCAGCCGCACGAAGGTCCGCTGCGCGTCCTTCATCTCGCCGGTCATGCTCGACAGTTGCTCGTAGCCTGCATAGTTCCACATCGCCAGCGCCAATCCTTTGCCGAACACGCTGCCGAACGGTTCTCCCGGCGGAACGAACGGGCGAAATGGATTGAAGTGCCAGTGAAACACTGCGACCAGGCAAAACCATGCCACGGGAATCAGCACGGCGATCAGCAAGCCGACAGAAAGCCATCCGGCAATCTGAATCCCGCGCGCATTCAGATACGACAGCAAGCACAGCGCCACGCACGCGCCCGCCCACTTCACATTTCCCGTCAGCCACGGAAAGTAGATGCTCAGGTAATCCATCAGCAGCACGCCGTACAAACTGTTCAGCAGGAACGTTCCGGCCCAATTCCACCAGCCACATTGAAATCCCCAGAAGTCGCCGAAGGCCGCGCGGCTCCAGCGATAGAAGCCTCCTTGCACCGGCAGGATGGAATTCAGCTCCGCCGAGGCGAGTGAAATGGGAATGCTCCAGAAGAACGGCACGAATGCGAGGAACAGAATCGCCATGCCCGGCCCGGAGTCGTGGAAGATTCCTTCGTAGCCGAACGGACCGCCCGCGGTGTAGCCGTAGAAGAGCGCAAGGAGTGGAAGGAAACCAATCTGGCGAAGCCGCGTGACGCCGGATTCCGCTGCTCGATTGTTGTCGCCAGAGTCTGTCGGCATCGAAGCGTGTGCGAAGCCCGGCATGATATGAGAGCACTCCGGCGATTTCAATGGCTAAGAAAACTATTGCTTGACGCGCCTGCGACGCCGGTTAGAGAATCCGCGTTCCATTCCCCCGCATGGCGATTCGTCCCCGGTGAGGAGTCGATTCTTGCTGAGCTTTCCCGCATTATGCGAGCTTGCGCAAGGCATCGCCATCGCTGCTCAGAGGCGTTTTCGGGAGGTGGTTCTAGAACGAGGGCGGTCTTTGGTTTCCCAGTTGCAATATTTAGGCGCGGACGAAAAGGCAAGTGGTTGCAACACGGACGCATTTGGACCTAAGTCCTATCCCAACATGACGATGAACCGCGGGGCGGGAGAAGCGTTCTCCCTTCGGCGGCGGGTAGGATTCTGGGAATGCGCAAACTTTTTCCCTTATGAAGGCCATATCACCAACTCTCTCGGATATGCATTGGGTGACAAAAACCGGCGGCATCCTGGCACCTCTCTCAGCCGCCCAAATAAGCGAGTGTCAATGAGGGGTCTCACTATGCGACGCAGCGTCTTTCTTGGGATGTTGATTCTTGCAAGCGCCCTGGGCGTGCAGGCGCAGACGAACACGATCAACACCGTCGCTGGAGGTGGGACTAATGGCGTCACCGCCGCGACCGCCTACCTTCCCGCGCCGTACGGGATTGCCAAAGACAAGCTCGGCAATACTTATCTCTCCGTCCCTTTCCTCTACACTGTTTACAAAGTGACCCCTGCCGGCGCCGTGAGCGTCTATGCGGGGACTGGCACGCTTGGTTTTACTGGGGACAATGGTCCTGCCACGAGCGCCCAACTGGGTCAGCCACAAGGCCTCGCGGTTGACGGCGGCGGAAACCTGTACATCGCGGAATCACAAAGCAACCGTATTCGCAAAGTGGACACCTCCGGCATGATCACCACGGTTGCAGGCTCGGGAAATCAGTACAACGGAGTTGGATTTTTCGGTGGATATAGCGGAGATGGTGGTCCCGCCACCAGCGCTCTATTGAATGGCCCCAGTGGCGTGGCTGTCGACCCCAACGGGAATCTTTTCATCGCAGATACAAATAACAACGTTATCAGAATGGTGGACAATTCCCCCGAGCATATCATCACCACGTACGCAGGCGGCGCCGCGACGGTGTGCGCTACCGCGACCGATGCACAGGGAAACGGCTGCCCCGCCACCCAGGCAGTGTTGGCTGCACCGCAGGGCGTGGCCGTTCATTCATCGGGAGATGTATACATCGCCGACACCGGTTTTTTTCTGGTGCGCAAAGTTGACAACACTGCGAACCACATCATCACCAATTACGCCGGTAACATAGCCAACACAATCTGCGCTACCCCCCCGGCGACTGATAACGTCGGCGACGGCTGCCCGGCCACGCAGGCGATTTTGAGCTTCCCTGAGGGAATTTTCGTTGATGGCACGGAAAACGTATTCATCGGTGACAACGGCGATCAGCGCGTCCGCAGGATTGATCGCGTCACTCAAATCATCACCAGCGTCGCGGGAAATGGTTCGCTCTGTTTGAACCCAGCAACCCCGCCGCCTAACTGCGGCGACGGCGGCGCAGCAACCAGCGCACTGTTGAACAGTCCGATCGGCGTGATTGTGGATGGAGTTGGAGATGTAATATTCGCGGACTCGGGCACGGGTCGGTATCGCATGCTGACCCCTGGCGCATCACCAACGATCTCCAACCTGGCAGGAGGCGGGACTGGCGGAGACACGCTGACGGCTACAAATGGATTGCTCGCCTCACCTTTCTATGTGGTCTCGGACGGTTCCGGAAATTTCTTCACATCTGAATCATTCGGCTTTCGTGTGCGGCGTGTGGACGCAGCAACGCAAGCGATTACAACGTATGCAGGAAATGGCATACAAGGCACTGCGGGCAACGGCGGGGCTGCGACGCAGGCCAATCTCTTGTCGCCGACCAGCATGGCATTGGATGGCGCAGGAAACCTCTACTTCCGTGACGGTCTGGTGGTGCGCAAAGTGGATGCGGCGACGAAGACAATCAGCGTTGTCGCTGGCAATGGAGCGCGGTGCAACGTGAATGCCAATCCCACCTGCGGCAACGGAGGTCCTGCTACCAGCGCTCCCCTCGCCCGGCCCAGCGCCATAGCGCTGGATCCCCAAGGCAATCTCTACATCGCGGACGTAAGACTCAATCAAATACGCGTTGTTTGCCTAAATGCTACCTGCCCAATACCCAGTTCTACGCTCGGCGATATTTATAATTTCGCGGGAACGGGCGCGGCTGGGTTCACCAATGGGCCTGCGCTGAGTGCCACAATGAATTTTCCCTTCCAAATGGTATTTGATGGAAACGGGAATATGTATTTTGCGGACTCGAATAACAACGTCATCCGCAAGATCGACAACACCGCACAGCACAACGTGACGACGTACGCATTCAACGGCCAGCCGACGTTTGGCGGAGACGGAGGGCCAGCCTTAAGCGCGAGCATGCAATTCCCGCAGGCAGTGGCATTGGACCCAAGCGGAAATCTCTTCGTCGGAGGGGGACTGGACAATATTGTTCGACGAATCGATGTCAACGATCATTCGGTAATAACGGTCGCCGGAAACATAAATAACCTCGACGGCGGATTTACTGGGGATGGCGGCCTAGCGACAAAGGCATTGATTGATAACTTCGGAGTCGCTGTGGCTCCCGGCCAGAACTTGTTGATTGCCGATGCCGGTAACAACCGAATTCGCAAAGTGCATCTCGCGCCGGTCGCTGTTGTTACTTCTTTGCTGCAGCCCTTTGGCCCGGTATTGCCCGGCGACGTGAGCAATCCTGGGATAGTAACGATCACGAACAACGGGCTGGACGACCTGACCGTGACCAATGCAAGCGTGCCGGCTGGCTTTACGCTAACCAATTCCTGTATAAGTCCAGCGCTATTGCCGATTCCCGTCTCGCCTGTTGCCGGATCATGCGTTCTGGACGTTGCATTCGCGCCACCTGCGGGGACGCCGAACGGAACACCCTTCGGCGGGAACCTAACCTTTAGCACGAACGATCCGGCGCATCCCTCGTTCAGCTTTGCATTAAACGGCACGGCAGTGACCACTCCGGAAACTCTGACGATTACTCTGGCGGGCACGGGCACGGGGATCGTGTCCGGGAGCCCAGAGGGACTCGTAAACGGTTCGCCGGCTCTAGTGGTCTGCGCGAATGCAACGCCCCCCCCATGTCCGTTCAATTTCGCGCTGGGCCAGCAGGTGACTATGTTCGCGATTGGAAATGCGGGATCGGCCTTCACGGGGTGGACCGTGAACGGTTCGGCGGCCATCTGCCCTGCTACTACTTTCACTTGCACGGTGACGATGAGCGCAGTTGAGAATGTCACTGCTTCTTTTGGCCCCGCTAGCATATCAGTAGCCGGGATGGGGAATGGCAGCGGACACATCACCAGCAATCCCGCCGGGATCGATTGCACGGTCACGAACGGCGTGGCCAGCGGTCCGACGTGCACATTTTCCAATTTTCCAGCAGGCACTCAAAACGTGACTTTGACAGCGACAGCCGCAGCTGGCGGGTCAAGTTTTTCAGGCTGGTTGGGTCTTTGTGGGTTTATCGGAAGCAACGGACTCAATACTGCAGGGACAGGCCCTTGCACTTTGCCGTTTAGCATTGCGGGCGTCACGGCGCTGAACGGAGCGCTGGCGACAGCGGTGTTCAGCGGGCCACCGAAAAGACTTATGCAGGGCGACGTCTTTGTCGGGACCGTGGACGGAATGATTTTCGAGTTCAACCCCAGCACACCCGGCGGAACTCTGGTGCAAGTGCTTAACTCCGGCAACCTGGGCGGGACGATTGCGGGAATGAATTTCGACACCGGTGGAAACCTCTATGCGGCGAATCCATCCGCGATCAACACAGGGCCGAACCCAGGCACGGTAGAGTTCTTTATGAACACCGGGGCAGGGCCATCGTTTGACTTCGGCCTGTTCAACAGCAGTCCGCTTGGAGTGTTGGTTGCTCCTTCTGGAGATGTGTTTGTTGGTCAGAGCGCGGGCCAGAATACGCTGCTGCAATTCTCCGACGCCGTGCACGGTTTGCCACCGAAGAATACGTTTTTTCCGGCCTACGACAATGCCGGTGTCGGCTACCTCGAGTTGCTGGATGATGGAGCCAGTGTCCTTTACAGCACGCAAACGCCGGGATCTTCGCAACTGGGGACGGTGAAGAACTTCGACATTCTCAATAACCATCAGAACCCGGATTTTGCGACGGGCCTGACGGGAGGCCCGGCATTCGCGATCCGCGAGTTGCCTGACAAGTCGGTCCTGGTTGCCAATACCACTCAGATTGTGCATCTCGACCAGACCGGCAAGCCGATGGGCGCTCCATCGCCATACAAACCCGGCGGCGGCGGTCTCTTCTATGCATTGAACTTGGATCCGAGTGAGACATCGTTCTGGACGGGCGACGCTTTCAGCGGCAAGGTGTACCAGGTCAAGATCTCGGACGGGACAATTCTGAATACGATCAATACCGGCCTGGGTTTCAACAGCTCGGCCTTGAACTTCGCAACGATTTACGGCATCGCTGTGTTTGGGCAGCCGCAGTCGGGCGGTGCGGATCTGGCAGTGACGATGACTGCTTCGCCGAGCCCGGTCGCGGTGAGTTCGCCGCTCACTTACAAGGTGACGGTGACGAACAACGGCCCGCTCCCTGCGACGGGCATCACACTTACCGATACGTTCCCAGTGCCCGTCAACACCTTTTCGGGCCAAGGGAGCTGTAAAGCCAACGGCATGGTCAATGGCCTGACCTGTACTGTTATCGATCTCACCAGCGGAAGCAACGCGACCCTGAATTTCTCCGTGACGACCCCGGCGGCGCCCGCGACGCTTGTAAACACCGTCAACGTGACGTCCGCGGTGCCGGATCCCATCCCCGGGAACAATTCCTTCACTACTTCCACCACAGTCCTGGGGGCCCAGCCGGCTGCGATCACTATGGCTGCTCCGAGCACTCTCGAGCTTGGCGCGTCTCTCACCTACCAGATTCAGGTCACCAACCCCGGTGGAACAACCCTGACAAGCATTGCAGTCACGGATACTCTGCCGGCGAGCTTGAACGCCACATCGCTTTCGCCCGGGTGTACAGGCACAAATGCTATCACCTGCACCATCGCGAGTCTCACGTCGGGACAAATAGTCAACCTCAACATCACGATCGTACCGACAGTGACAGCAGTGCTCGCGAACACGGCCAACGTGACCGGAGGAAACTCTGCAACCGTTAACTCAACCGTGATCACCGGCGGCGTGCCGCTTATACTCGAAGTGGACTCGGTCAATTCCGCCGATTTCATCACCACCAACCCATCGAGCGGCACCTGCACGACGCCGCAAACGATTTGCACCTCCTATTTCCCGCCGGCGACGGCGGTGACAGTGACGGCCAACGGGCCCGGATTCGTGGGATGGTCCGTGAACAATGCATCCTCCGCATCGTGCCCACCTTCGTCGAATACTTGCAGCGTGACGCTAAATTCACCGCAGCAAGTGCTGGCGGCCTACAACGCAATTGGACTCGCCCCCCCTCAACTGACCGGTGTTGTGGGGGTTCCCTTTGGCGTGGACCTGTCCCACGGCGTTATCGGCGGCGTGGCCCCTTACACAATCACACTCGCTGGCACTTTGCCCAATGGCCTCACATTCACCGCTCCATCAATTTTTGGGATACCAACCGCGACCGGAGTGACCCCTCTCACCGTAAACATTACCGATTCGATCGGCGAGCACGGCAGCACACCGGTGACGCTGACCATCATCAATCCGCCCACCGGGCAGGAAGCGCTGGCGAATGGAAATTACGCCATCGTCTTCCACTTAGTGAGCGACACCGACGGTTCACTTTTCGCCGTTGCCGGCAGCCTGCATTTCAATGGAAAAGGCCTTATCGACAGCGGAACACTCGACACCAACGGCACCGGCGCAGGCCGGGGACCGCAGACGGTTTCCGTAACCGGAACTTACACCATCGGCGCAGACCATCGGTGCCTGATCACGCTTCAGAACGTCGGAAAAACCTTCGCGACCATCGCGTGTTCTGTCGGCGATATCTATCAAGGAGTCGCCCACACCGCGCGCATCATCGAATTTGACGACAATACTCCTGGTGGCGTCCGCGGCGCAGGCGTTGCCAGGCTTCAGGACCCCAAAGCGTTTAATGCGGCTTCTTTTGCTGGGCCGTACATCTTCGCCGGCACCGGGCAGGACTCGGTATTCGCACGATTCATCGAGGAGGGGTTGTTCACGGTCACCGCCACCGGAAACTTCGGAAGCGGATCTGCCGACGCCAACGACAACGGCGTTCTGGCAACCATTGCTTCAATCACCGGGACCTACTCGGAGCCGGGTTTGGCGGTGCCGATCGATCCTGGCAATGGCCGCACGCAATGGAGCTTGAACGGAGGTACCACCTCTGCCGCCTCCTTCATCATTGATGCCAACAACGTGGTGTTCATCACCAAAGATCCAGTTGCCACGTCGGGCGTGGTCATCGCCGGCACGGCCGAGCGGCAGCTAAACACCGCGCCCTTCGACGCCACTTTCCTTTCCGGTCCGGACGTAATTGCAGCACAAAGCCCTTCTAACGCCGGCAAAAACAGCGATGTACTCATCGGGGTAGGGACGTTTACGGCGGCAGCCGGGCCGAACCCGATGACAGGAACCCTTTCGTTTACAAAGGACGAGAACGACAGTGGGAACGTCACGCTCGAGGGCATCGAGAACGACCCTTACACGATGGCGGCCAACGGGCGCCTTGTTGTGACCCCCGCTAACGGCAAACCGGTTTTTGGCTACCTCTCGCGACCGAACCATGGCTACCTGATGGGGACTGATGCCAGCCCCGCTTTCGGGACCATCGACTTGCAGACGGGCGGGCCATTTACCGTACCAGCATTGCCCACCGGCTATTTCTTCGGCGACCGTGAGCCCGCCTCGACCACGCGAGGCGAAGATGTCTCCGGGGTCGTCACTCTCAGCAACAATACAGCCAGCGCTACATTCGACCAGAGCCACCAAGGGGGCCGGCTTGATTACGCCGAGTCAGCGACTTTCGGTATCTCCCTCGCTCCCACCGGGCGGCTCATCCTCACACATAATCCGTCCAATTTGATTGCGCCGAACGACGAAATAGGCCAGGTCATCACCCCGTCTCACATCGTGTTTTCGGAATTCGATCCCAGCCAAACCCATGCGACCCTGCACGAGGAGCAAGCCTTCCAGATGCCTGCGGGCTTGCCTTTGCCGAACCCTGCGAGCGTGACCTTCCCCGCGCCGGTCGCGAGCGGATCGAGCATCAACATGACGCTCACTTTCACGAACTCGAGCGACGGCCTGCTCTCGTTCACCGGCGTGGACACCTCGAAATCACCGGATTTCAAGATCGACCCGACCAGCACATGTGTCGGGGCCGCTGTGGTCGTCGTCCTTGCTCACAGCACGTGCACTGGCGTGGTTACCTTTGCTCCCCTGCCGGGCACCCCCGCGGGTCCGGTCAGCGAAAACCTTACGCTGCAAACCGACGCCGGAAATGTGACCATCACCGCCAACGGCACCGTCGTCGGCCAAGCAACAACAACCCATTTTGCGGTTTCCGCGCAGGGTTTGGTGTCCGCCGGAACCGCCTTCAACTTCACGGTGACAGCGCAGGATGCTGCGAACAACACGGTAACAACTTTCGCCGACACGGTGAACTTCAGCAGCAGCGACGGAGCGGCGATGTTGCCGGCCAGCGACGTGGGGCTGACGAATGGCGTAGGGAATTTCCAAGCGACCTTGAATACTGTCGGACCACAGACAATCACCGTAACGGACGCCAACACGGCTGCGATCAAGGGCGTCTCCAACACCATCACGGTAAGCGCGGGGGCGCCCCAGACCGCCAACGTCCACCTCATTGACAACGGCTCCGGCGCGGTTGGGACGGTAGTCGACAATTCTGTTCCGCAACAAATCAATTGCACGGATGCAACGGGCCAGCTACCGGGACCTGCTTGCTCCACGACATATCCTGACGGAACGACGGTGACATTCACGGCGACACCCGGCGCGGGAGCGGCTTTCGTGAACTGGAACGGCTCGAACGTTACATGCAAGGCGGGCACGCCCGCGAACGTTTGTACCGTCACAGTCACTGGTTTCACGTCCGTCGAGGCCAATTTCACCAATGGCCCTGGCGGCCCATTTACGCTGACAGTTGCACCCCCAGCGGGTGCTACGGGCGGCGGCCGCATCAGCAGCGGGGTCACGGGCGGCGCGCTCAATTGCATTTTCACCGGGGCAACCACGTCGGGCGCTTGCACGACCATCCCGCTGAAGAGCGGCACGGTCACGGAGGCGATCCCGGTCCCGGACCCCAACTCGACGTTCGGAGGATACGCGGGAAGTTGTCCGACTCAGGTGGTCAACAATTGCTTCGTGCCAATGAGTCAGAATCAGACCGTCAAGCCGGTGTTCAACATCATTCCCATTACGCTGAAAGTCGCGTTCGTGGGCAACGGAACCATTACGAGCGATGTTGGCGGCATCAATTGCTCGAACCCTGCTGTGGCCGGCAACGTCTGCCAGACTACGGTCAATTCCGGCACGACCGTCACGCTTACTGAGACGCCCGGAATCGGCTACTCTTTTGCGGGCCTCAACGCCTGGTCGCCTTCCTCCTGCGGCATTAATTCCACCCCCACTACCTGCGTTTTGTCGCTAACCGCAGGAACCGTACCGAGCGGCACGTTGACCATGACCGCCACGTTCACCATCAACACCTACCTCCTCAACGCCTCCACCGTGGGCGGCAACGGCAGTGGGACGGTGACCAGCAATGTAGTCAACGGGCAGGGCGGCTCCATCAACTGTGGTCCGAATAATCAGCCGCCGGCCAGCTGCGCAGTTTTCGCCACGTTCAATGCGCCGGTCACACTTACTGCCGCGCCCCAGGCGGGTTCCACGTTCACAAGTTGGGCGGCCTCGGGCGTTGCGGGCTTCGTCTTGCCGTGCGCCGCGAATCCGGTCTGCAATTTCAACATGCCGGTGACACCTGCCGGTGGATTGACGGTCACCGCTACATTTACCAAGGCCGCGCAGCAGTTCACGCTGACCGTAACCGACGCGGGCACCGGCAGCGGCACGGTGAAGAGCCAGCAAGGATTGATTCCTGGGATCAGTTGCACCACTGGTACAGCAGACGGCTGCAGCGGGACCTACAACTCCGGCACTCCCGTCACGTTGACAGCCGCAGCGGCAGCAGGTTCCATCTTTATCGGCTGGTCGGGCGGTACGCCTGCATGTAGTGGAAATGCTACCTGCTCGGTGACCATGACGCAGGCCCAGAATGTCACCGCTACCTTCAATTTGAACGGGCCGGCCCTGGTTTCAATTGCGGTGACGCCGGCGACAGTGACTCTGGCGGTCAATAGCACGCAGCAATTCACCGCCACGGGAACTTTCAGCGACAACTCCCACCAAAACCTGACCAATTCCGTGGCCTGGGCGAGTTCCGACGGCACCGTCATTACCATTAACTCCGCCCCAGCCGCTAACCCCGGCTTGGCGACCGTCTTGAAAGCCGGTGAGGTAATTGTTTCGGCGACGCAGAACGGTATTTCCAGCAACGCTTCCGGCACTTCCGCGCTTCTGGCGACTCCGTTCGCAGGGGCATTCCAGCCAGGTCAACTCTTCGTTTCCGACTCATTCGGCTTGGTGGAAGTTTTCAAGCTTGACGGCACGTTCTTGGGTGTTTTGAACACGCAAGACACCCAAAATGCCGGGATGGCTTTCGACAGGACCGGAAATCTGTATGTCACCACTTTCGATGCCGGAGGTGTGGTGAAGTTCGGTCCTACCGGTGCGTTCCTGGGAAGGTTTGGAAGCGGCTATACGGGGAACCCGGAATCAATCCTCTTCAGCCAGGCGGGGAATGCGTTCGTGGGGGCTGCTCAACCGCCTCCTGCAAATTGCCCCCCGCCGCCGGCTTCACCGCCAGCGGTGCCGGTGTTCGAATTCGACGCCACCGGAACTCCCGTAAAAACGTTCCAGGTGGTCAGCGAGTGCAGAGGCAGCGATTGGGTCGAGCTGCTGAAAGATCAGAAAACGCTGCTCTACACGTCGGAAGGAAAATTGATCAAGAGTTTCGATGTCAGCACCAGCACACAAAATCCCGACTTTGCGTCCGGCTTACCGGGCTCCAACGCATTCGAGCTTCGCCAGCTTCCGGATGGAGACATCCTGATCGCTGACTCAAACGCAGCGCTGTTGCTCAACGGTGCGACGGGCGCCATCAAGACGACCTATACCCCCACCGGTAATCCAATAAGCATATTCGCGCTGAATCTTGATCCCGACGGTACGTCATTTTGGACCGCCGACCTGAATACCGGCACGGTGTACAAATTCGACATCGCCAGCGGGACTCAGCTCTTAACCTTTACGTCGCAGAGCGGGGCTGCCAGCGGGCTTGCCATCTTTGGCGAGAAGGCCCCGGGCCAGAACAACATCAACATATTGGGCGCGGGCAACGGAGCAGGAATCGTCACCAGCAATCCGGCCGGACTGAATTGCGGCCTGGGCGGCGCCGCGGGTTCGATCTGCACCGCGCCGTTTACCGACAACACCAACGTGGTGCTGACTGCCACCGCGAGCGCTGGCTCAACTTTCGGCAGCTTCAGTGACAATTGCACACCGGCGAATCCGCAGACCAATCCGCCTACTTGCGTGGTGGCACTTGGCATCGCGGACATCCCTGTGACAGTCACGTTTAACGCGGCGGCGCCGCCAGCAACCCACTTCCTGGTCACGGCACCGGCTTCCGCGACGGTTGCGACGTCTTTCAACTTCACGGTGACCGCCCAGGATGCTTCGAACAATACAGTTACAACTTACAACGGCACGGTGCGCTTCACCAGCAGCGACGGAGCAGCAGCTCTGCCGGCAGACTCGACGCTGACGAATGGCGTGGGAACGTTCTCGGCGACATTGAACACTGCGGGTTCGCAGACAATTACAGCCACGGATAAGGTGACCGCCTCGATCACCGGATCCGCGACCGTGACGGTCATCAAACTGGTCTCGATTGCAGTCACACCCGCCAATCCGACCGTAGTCGTCGGCCAGCAGCAGCAATTCACCGCCACCGGCACGTTCTCCGATAACAGCCAAAAGGATCTCACCAGCTCGGTCACGTGGACCTCGATGAATGGCAATGTGGCGTCCATCGTTAACACGCCAGGAGTCGCTGGGACAGGCAACGCCACGGCATTGTCAGCGGGGAGCACCACTATCACTGCCACCGATCCCCCCAACGTGCAAGTCAGCGGCAGCACGACGCTGACGGTGACGAACGTGCCGTTCCTGTTGACAATTACGCCGCCACCCGGAGGCAATCCGGGCGCGCCGCTGACCGTCTCGCCCGGCGGCTCGCTCGCTATCGGACTCAATTTGGCAGCTGCTCCCGGATTCTCGGGCACGGTCAAACTCTCGTGCGTCAGCGACAAGCCGCAATTCCTCACCTGCGCGCCGGCGCCATCGTCGGTCACCCTAACCGGAAATGGCCCCAAGCAAGTCGCCATCGTTCTCAACGCGTTTTGCAGCGGCGTACCCACTCAGGTGCCGGGTCCGGGAGGAATTGGAGGCGGGCTGCAACTTCTGGTCATGGCCATGATGTTCGGCAGCATCGCACTGGCCTACCGCAAGCGTTCGCGGTTGGCGCTGTCCTTCGCGGTGTTGATGTTCATAGCGCTCGGCAGCGCGGCGTGCTCCAGCGTGCCAACCGGTCCGAACGGACGCACGCCGGCAGGCCCCTATAAGCTCTTCATCACTGCTTCGGCGGGAGGCTCGACCCAGACCGTTGAGTTGCCCATCACGGTCACGCCGTAATCTAAATTCGGGCCGGCTTTCGAAAAAAGGCGGCCCGGCAATTTTTCGCGAGCTGTTCGAATCAGGCGGGCTTTACATCAAATAAATGCGCGCCACCGCCCTCACGGCGGACGAATAGTCCTTGCGCATGCAACTCCTCGCCGTCGCGCAGGTAGTGCTCCTCGTCCAGCTGATCCCGGAAGTCGTACTGCACGCCGGCCGTCACGCGGTCGCCCAGACGCAATCGCGCCTGTGAAGCCCAGCCACCCAGATTCACCACGATCACCTTCCAACTTTTCTCGCTCCGCCATTCATAGGCCACAATATTCTTCGCGCTGTCGTCCCCCACCGGAACCACTTCCAGCAAGCCCCAGCGGCCGCTGTGGAACGCATCTTCCCTGGTAATGCCCAGAATGCGCCGGAAGAAAGCTTCGCTCAGCGGGTCCCGCGGTTCTGGCGCCGCCCTGCGCAACGTAATCGGGAGATGAATTCGCAGCCCTTCCATCTCTCCCTGATGGTAAAAGCGCATTCCCGGGAGCGTGGCCATCAAAGTTCCCACCGCCTGCAGCCGTTCGTTTCCGAATACCGCTGCCCGTCGTTGCTCGTCGTGATTCTCGAGGAAGCGGGCCAGATTGCACTGCTTGTCCGGGTTGGCCGCGATTCGTGCGCGGACCCCTTCGATATTTCTGTCCCGCACCGCGTCGTACAACTCCTTGTCATATGCGAGCGAAAAGCCCAGGTCCAGGAGCCTCGGCTCCGTCCCCCAATATGCTTCGGCAAGCAGCATCAGGCCCGGCACCGCGGCGCGCACCTCCGTCCAGAACTCTTTCGCCGGCGGTTTCGCTCCATCGAGCAGCGAGCTCCAGATTCCGCCGAATATTTCTGACAAGTGCAGCATGGCCATATCGCATCGAACCCCGTCGCAATGCGCCGCGATAGTGCGAAGGTCTGCCAGTTGCGCCGCGCGCATTCCCGGGTGGAAGTGATTCAACTGCGCCACGTCTTTCCAGGGAGGGTAGTAAGGATCGCGCGCGCGCGCGACGTAATAATTTCCGTGGGGGGATTCGACCGGGTAGAACGCCGACGCATCCTTCTCATATTGTTCCTGCGTGCCGCGAACGTAGTATTCCGGGTGTTCGCTCGTCCAGGGATGGTCGAAGGCCGTATGATTTCCCACAAAGTCGAGAAACAGTGCCATTCCCAGACTGCGCATTTTTGCTCGCACGCGGTCGAGCGAATCCCACGTCCCGATCCGCGCATCCGGAACATATTGCCTCACGGCGTACGGTGAGCCGATCACGTCCGAAGCGATCCATCCGGGCAGTGCCGCATCGTACCCCGCGGAATTCTGGGCATCGTCCAGCATGATGCGCTGCGAAATGGGGCTGCGCTGCCAGACGCCCATCAGCCAAATGGCATCGAACCCCAGCCGCGCCAGGACATCCCATTCGCCGTCCGGCACATCAGCCAACGTCATCCGCCGTCCCAGCCGTTCGGAAAGCCGTTCAAGCCACACCCAAGTATTGATTTCGTAAAGATGCGGGTGGCCTCGTAGCTTCAGCGCGGGAAGTCCAGCCCTGGGAGTCGGCATGGTGTGATCGAGAGTAATGGGGACCTTTCTGAACTCATCTCATAAATGGAATTTCGTCAGGGCACGGCTTTAGCCGTGCCGAAAAGCAGCGTGATTACAGGGGTTTCAACCCCTGAGGTGCGTGTGATCGTCAGCCATGGTATTTATGAGATAGCTTGGTGTCAATCGGCAATACCCAGCTTTTAATTTATCTCCCGTTACCAGGACTTCGATAGCTTTACAAATTCCGGGCGCAGTGCCACAGTTGTCCCCGCCACAGCCGGGCTGGCCGGAACGCCAGTCAAAGTTTCGCGCTGAGGAGGGGCTTGGACGATGATGAAGCGTCTATTAATAAGTGCGGCTGCTCTTCTCCTGGTGACTGGGATCGCATTTACCGGACAAAAAGAAGCACCAAAATCGGGCACGTGGTCCGGGACCGTAACCGACAACATGTGCGGGGCCAGGGGCGCCAAAGCGGACCACGCCGCCTGTGCCGCCAAGTGCGTCAAGGAACACGGCGCAAAGTACGCTCTCTACAACGCCGAAGACAAGAAAGTTTACATACTCGACCCTCAAGATAAGGCCGCCGAACACGTTGGCCATGACGTCAGCGTAGCCGGCAATCTCGACGGCGACACCATCCATGTCACTTCCATCACCATGAAGAAAGGTTCCTAGCGCTCCGCCTCTATCTGGCAGCTCGGCAATGAAGTCATCTCACAAATAGGGCTTCGTCAGCGCACGGCTTTAGCCGTGCCGAAAAACGGCGTCTTTTCAGGGGTTTCAACCCCTGAGGTACGGATGATCGTCATGCGGGGTATTTATGAGATGGCTTGATCTTATCTCCGCAAATTCTTCTACCATCAGCCGGGCAGAACCTTCGATTCCGCCCGTTTTGCTATTCACGCACGGTTCTAAAACAACCGGTCTGTTATACTGCGCCACCGAGCTGCAATTGAAATCTCAATAAGGACTGTTGCCGTCATGAATTCACGCTTCTTTCTTGCTGTCTGGGCTCTGATTGCAGTGGTATCCACCACGTCGCGCGCCCAGCTTCCACAGGCGGGGCAAAAATCCACTCCCGTTGCGCGCCGAAAACTCGAAGTGGACGACTACTTTCGCATCAAAGAAGTCTCCGAACCGCAGATCAGCCCGGAAGGGAACTGGGTAGCCTACAAGGTGACCACCCACGATCACACAAAAGATACGAATGAAGACCACCTCTGGATGGTTCCGGCAGCGGGTGGCGATGCTGTCCCGCTCACCTCTGCCAGCGGTTGTGCCGGCCACCCGCGTTGGAGTCCCGACCAAAAATTTCTCGCCTTCATCCGCTACCAGAGCTGCGACAGCGAGACCGATATTGATACCAACAGCGGCGGCCAGTTGTGGCTCATTAATCGCGCCGGCGGTGAGCCGGAGCAGATCACTCACACTTCCAAAAATCTCTCTGACATCGCCTGGTCGCCCTCTAGTGACCGTCTCGTGCTGGTCCTTCAGGATTCCACGCTGGAGAATTCCGAAGCAACCTCCAGCGACGACCCGGGCGCCACACAAAATGATTCCAATGCGCACCCCTGGGTGATTGACCGACTTCATTTCAAGGAGGACGGCATCGGCTACCTGGATCACCGGCGCACTCACTTGTATGTCATCACCCTGGCCGACCGGAAGATCACCCAGATTACTTCCGGTGATTACGACGACTATGCTCCCGCCTGGTCGCCCGATGGACGCTCCATCGCTTTCGTCAGCAACCGCAGCGCAAACCCGGACAGCAATTACAACTCGGGGATTTGGGTGGTGGCGGCCGACAACACGAATCTGGGTACAGATCTCGCTCACATCGCCCCGAGCCTCTTCACAGATGCCACGCCCTCCTGGTCGCCTGACGGGGAACGGATTGCCTTCACACGTCAACTCGACCCCAAGCTGATGGAGCGCGCCACGGCTCACCTGGCGATCGCTCCTGCCACGGGGGGCGAGACCAAGCTGCTGACCCAACAGCTCGACCGGAATGTGCTCACGCCACAATTTTCACGCGACGGACGCTGGATCTATTTTCTTGCCGAGGATGAAGGCGCCCAGAATCTCCTGCGCATTCCCAGCAATGGAGGTGAGATCATCCGGCCCATCTCCGGCCGGCGCAAAGTCGATTCGTTTTCATTGAGTGAAAATGGTCTGATTGCCGCGACCATTTCAGAACCCGCGCTGCCGGGGGAAATCCATCTCCTTTCAATGAAGGGTGACCTGCGGCGGCTGACAACCACAAATGACGCCCTTCGATCGCAGATTCAATTGGGGGACCTGGAGTACGTGCATTTCCACAGTAAAGACGGGACGGCGTTGGCGGGCTACATCTGCAAGCCGCCGGATTACTCCCCGGGTAAAAAATATCCTGCAGTTCTTTGGTTGCACGGCGGGCCGGTGTTGGAATATTTCGCCGAGTTCAATTTTCGCGCGCAACTCCTCGCCGCAAATGGCTATGTCGTCGTCCAGCCCAATCCCCGCGCTTCCTCCGGCTACGGCCAGGCTTTTTCCGCCGCCACATACGCCGGTTGGGGAGACAAGGACATCGAAGACGATCTTGCGGCAATGGATTTCGTCGTCGCTCAGGGGTTGGCCGATCCCGATCGCCTCGGCGTAGGTGGTCATTCCTACGGCGCGATCTCTGCGAACTGGATCATCACCAAGACCAACCGCTTCAAGGCGGCCATTTCCTACGCGGGCAATTTGCTGAACACTTCAAATTTCGGCCACGATGAATATTCAAGAGAGTGGGCCACGGAAGTGGGCCTGCCCTGGGAGAAACGCGCCCTCTGGGAGTCGCTGTCGCCCTTCAGCGGCGTTGCGAACATCAAGACCCCGACGCTTGCCATCGGCGGCGATACGGATTGGAACTGCCCCATCTTGAATAGCGAGCAGCTCTATCAGAGCCTGAAATGGCTGGGTGTTCCTACAGTCCTGGTGGTGTATCCCGGCGAAACGCACGAAATATCCCGGCCCTCATTCGTCAAAGACTATTTCGAGCGCTACCTCTTCTGGTTCGCGCACTACATCAAAGGCGAAGGTCCCGCGATTCCGTCCTCGCCCACGTCCGGCCCGCGTGAATCACGAGCGGATTCGGCTACGGCTTCGATGCACTCTCGATAAATTTCCCCACATTACTTGACAGCTTCGCCAAGTCGTCCGAATGCAGGTACATCATGTGCCCCGCGGTGTAGTACTCCAGGTGAATGTTTCCCCTCAATTTCTCCGGCAGCCCCAGATGGTCCATCGTGTACTCAGTGGCGAAAAACGGCGTGGCTTGATCGAAGTAGCCGTTCTCCACCTGCACCTGCAAGTGAGGATTATCAAGCAGCGCTTTGATCAAATCCCCCTCCACGTTCGGGACGCCGGGAAAGCCGGGGAAATCATCGTTCTTGTGCTTCCAGTCCCAATTGCGGCTGATTTCAAAGTTGATCGGCAGGTAATCCTTCTCCGGCGTGAATTTCAATTCCTCACGTACATAACTGTTGAGCGCTGCCGTAAAAGGGCCGCTGACCGCCGTGTAGGAAGGGTCGTATTCGGCATGCTCCGTGAGCAGGTCGTACGTCGGGCCGGAGAATCGCGCGTCGTAGCGCCCGATAGTCAGCCCGCGGCTGCGCTGCAGCTCCGCGTTGAATTGCGCCAGATTCACGCGCAGGTCCGCTTTCAGCAGGTACTCTTCGCTCAGCCCCGTGAAGCGCGCCAGCTTCTTCGCCACTTCAGCTTTTTCCGTGGCGCCCAGTTTTGACCCCTTGAACAACGCCAGAGCGTATTCCGTGGACGCATACTGCCGCGCCTCCGTGATGAAGGCACTCAAGTCAACAGGGCGGTCTTTCAGGAGCTTGTAGTACCACGACGTAGCGGCATAGCTCGGCAGATAGAAGATGTACGACATGTCGTCGCCGGTGAAAAATCCCAGTGTCCGCACGTCGAGCACATTTGAGATCAGCACGATCCCGTTCAGGTACACACTGTTCTGCGATTGCAGGTAATTCGAAAGCGCAGCGGATCGGAATGTCCCATAGCTTTCGCCGATCAGGAATTTCGGCGAGTTCCAGCGATTGTGGCGGCTCACATAAATGCCGATGAACTGCGCGATGGATTTTACGTCCTGGTCCACGCCCCAGAAATCCTTGTTCTGCGCCTTGCCCACCGCACGGCTGAAGCCCGTCCCGACAGGGTCGATAAATACCAGGTCCGTCTTGTCCAGCAGGGAGTCGGCGTTGTCCACCAGCTTGTATGGCGGCGGCGGCGTGGCTGATGCGTCCGAGGTCAGCACTCGCCGCGGACCGAAGGCGCCCATGTGCAACCAAATGGAAGACGACCCCGGCCCGCCGTTGTATACAAACGCGACTGGCCGCTGCGTCAGATCCTTCACGTCGCTGCGGGTATACGCCGTCGAATACATGCTGGCCGTCGGCTCGCCCTTTTCATCCTTCAGCAGAGTCGTGGATGCCGTCGCCTTGTAGGCGATGGTCTGGCCGCCAATCCGGATGGTGTGGTCCGTAGCCGAGGATTCCTCCTTCGGCGGCGCTTCCGGCCCCGGCTTGGCCTCGGCGGCCTTCGCTTCCGCCGGCTTGGCATCTTTCGCCGCTTCCTGAGCCGCTATCCGGCCCGCCAGAGCCAAAATCACCGCCAACGCCATCCCGCCAAGTACAAGAACTCTCTTTGTCATCGCGCTCCTTAGCTTGGAATCATTTTTAGACGGATGAAAATGCCGAAGGATTCTACGCATGCAGCAAAGAAGTTGTCAAAACCAGGAAGGGGATTTGAACAGTGAACCTTTCCCTTCTGGTCGCCAATCTGCCAGGGCGCCAATTTCACTGCTTGCTTGAGCAACCGGGAGCGGCAAAAGTGAACGTAACTTCCTCTGTGGTTGCGTCCGCCCCATCCACATCCACAGGGGCCGCATCCATCCTCGCGGGTGCCACGCATTCTTCCGCTTCCGCGCCGTCCGTTCCCGCGGTTCGGTTGCCGCTCCGGTGACGGGCCGGGCCGCGGTGTGGGTCTAGATCCTCCCAGGCGGAAACGGTGTAGTGCGATGATTCAAGCAGCGAAAATTCGTACACGCCGTCCGCGATTCGATGGGCCGCCGGGTTTTCACCCTGCTCTGCCTTGGCCATCACCGTCACTTCACCGGGCGGACGCCCATCCGGCCATTTCAATTGCACGCGCAACTGGCGCGTCGGGTAGCCGTCCGTCACGTGGATGTCAGCTTTCATAAGTTGCTGGCCATCTTTCAGCTTGATGGCCCGCGCCGCGCTCCGGTCTCTGCTGCCAGGATAAAAAGCGCGCGGGAACGGCGAATTCGGGTCCAGGCGATCCATGCGATTGAACACCATCAGGTATTCACCCGCTCCGATATGGTCGAACTCGAAATTTCCCTTGGAGTCCTGATAAGCCCACAAGCCCGGCTCGCCATTGCTGTAGCGGTCCGCACGGTACAATTCGACCGACGCCACCGCCAGCGGCTTTTTGTTCGGGCCCAGCACGCTGCCGCGAATTTTTCCCGTAGGCAGCGCCGCCACGTTGTATTCGTAGCAGGCGCCATTGGGAATCTTGAACGGCGGCAGCCCTCCATGGAGCGTTTTCTGCGTGAAATCAAATCGCGCCGGCAGGTCAGCGCTGAAAATGTATTCGCCGGCATGCACATCATAAAAAGTGTACACGCCGTCCGGACCAGTGCTGGTGGCGAAGCGGTCGTCCTTCGACCACAGCTTCAGCTTGATGTGCGGCAGCGGGTCGTCTGGATCGTCAGTCCGCGCGAGCAGCGGGGGATCGGAGCGGTGCAGCACGCCAAATACAGATGCGACTTGCTGTCCTCTGCGCATGGCGCGCAATTGGGGCAGCAGGGCACGGCCCTCGCTCGCCGGCCGCGTGCTGCTGCAGATGGTTGCGAACAGTCGTCCATCCTCCGCGCGATTCGGATACACCAGGTACTGCTCGCCTTGCTTGAAGGTGTAGGCACAGTCGCCGTCCTCGCCGCCCGAAAAGATGTCAATTTCCCGCCCCTCAGCCGCGGCAAATCTCTCATCAATGCGAAAACGGTAGCGGAAGACAGTGGAAGCGGCCACGTTTCCGCCCGATGCTGCATCCGAATCAGGGGCTGGAGCCGGCGCAGCCAGCTTCTCGAATCCCATGACCGTACCCAAGAACACCACGTCGTCCGCCTGCAACCCGGCGCACTTGCCGGGCGGCGCTTTCGAGCAAGTACACGCAGAGGCCGTGAATGAGCCGAAGAAAATGAGGACCGGGATCCCAAAAAGTCTGTGCCGCAGCATCGCCCCTATCCTACCCTGCCGCGCCAATCCAAATCGAGGGCCGGCTCAAGAAATTGCCCGCGGCCCGGATCGCCCGGATTTGCATGCACCGCTTGTGGCTGGGAGTGAGCAGTCATATACTTTCCCGGCGCGAAAGAGGAGAAACCCCTTGCTGTCACGACGACTGGTTACGCTGCTTTCCATTGCCTTCATTCTTGCAGGTTCGGCCTGGGGCCAGCAGGGGCCGGCAACGTCCGACGAGCGCGACGTGCTCGCGCAGATCCTGACGCAAACTTACTACCCCTCCATCGTGGGGAAAAAAGCCATGGGCATCGGGGCGGAGACGGATGTCCACCGCGCCGGCATTGTCGTGGTGGTGCAGCGCGCCGGAATTGCCGCCGCTTTGGATCGCCTGCAAATCGCCTCCACGGAAATTCACGGCACAGATTTTTCCATGTATCGCGGGCACAAGGATTACGACGTCCCCGCTGGTGAGCGCATGTATGTCTTCAGCATCAACGTGGGCCTCGAGACGGTCACGTTTGGCATGCTCACCTCCCGCGGCGTGGCCACTCCCAAGGGAGCCAGGCGTACTTGGGCGGCAGTGACATTTTATTTCCCCCAGGACGTGCTCGCGAACGCTCAAAAAGATGTAGTGTTCCGCGAAATCGACTCCTGGTTTGTTCCTGAGGGCCGGTCGGCGGCCTCTTACGCAGCGGGCGCGCCGGGAGCTCCTGCGCCATCCGGTCCCGTTGCTGCTGCTCCCGCTCCGGCTCCCGTTCCCCCTCCTCCGCCGAGCCCGCCCGCGAGCATGACCGCGGGAATGTCGCGCGAACAAGTGATCGCCGCAATGGGTCCGCCTCAGCGCGAGGTAACTTTCCAGGGCAAAACCATGCTCACCTATCCGGGCATGATTGTTGTCCTCGAAGCCGGCAAACTCGCTTCCGTGGATCAAACCGCTCAAATCGCTTCGAGCTCAAAGCTCGCCGTGCAATCCGACCCCGTCGGCGCGGACATACTCATGGACGGCATGATGATCGGGCAGACTCCCTCCACCTTTGAGGTCACGCCAGGAGATCACCAGATCAGTGTCACGCTCGCGGGCTTCCAGGACTGGGTGCGAAAAGTCCGCGTGCTCGCCGGCAGCCAGATCAATCTGAACGCAAAACTGGAAAAGAAATAAACTGAAGCGGGACGCCTGCGCTTCGACAAGGTTGGGGCGAGGCAACTACTCCACCAACTGGAGATTCAAAGCGATGCGCACGCCGTTGACCAGGATGATGCTTTGATTCACCAGATCCTGGCCGGTGATTTCATCGTTGGCGAAGGCGCGCAGGGATTTCAAGGGACACACAAACTCGACCGCCTCCGAAGAAGTTTTTTCATTTCCCAGGCGATTCAAGACCGAGAAATCGAGAGCATCGATTTCGGCATCCGCGGGAAGTTTCTGCAAAAGCCCCTTCAATTCCGCCGCCAGAAAGAGATCAAAGGTTTGCGCCGCGCGCTTGTAAATCGATCCGGAATTCTTTTCGAAGGCCAGCGTGTTCCGCAGAGTCAACTGCAGCGCCAGCCTGTCGTGATAGATCGCGAACGCGGGCGGGGCATACTCGACAAGATGAAATTTCTCGACGCCGTCCTTCATCAGCGCGTCGAGCTGCGCTTGGTAGCGTGCCTGAAGCCGCTCGGCATCGGCGGGTGTAGCAGCGGGCTTCGGGTCCGCAGCAGGAACTGCGGGCGCAGCAGCAGCGGAAATGCCGGGCGAAGCATGGGGAGATCTTTCGGCCAGGTCAAACCGACCTGTTGCCTGCGTGCCGGCATTCGAGCGCATGCCCTCCAATGAATTCCGTGCGGAGCTCGAACTCCCCGCGGACGATGAACCCCTGGGCGGCAAGGCAGGCGGTGCGGACAGAGCACGATCGTCGGGACTCAGCGGGTTTCGATCGCCAAGAGCCAGCCCGAATTCCTTCCCGTTGACGTAGATGAGCGAGCGATTGAGTATGCCCTGGCGTTGCTCCTCATCTGCGGTCTTTGCATAGGCAAAGGCATCGTCGCGCACCAGCACCACAGCCAGAATTTCCTTGCCCTCAAATTCGTAGCTCTTGTTCGGCGAATGAGTGTGGTAGGCGATCTCAAATCCGATGGCGTCGCATTCAATGTCCGGAGGAATTTGATCGGCAACCAGCCCGAGGATCGGCGTGATTACATCCCGCAGCGTGTGCGCGGCCCGCTCGTTTTGCGTGAGCTGGTCGGAATTGTATGCCGCGCGATAGATGGCTGAAGTCTTCAGCACCACGTCATTCTGGAAGTTGACAAACTCGATCCCGCGCGAATCGAAAGTGACCTGCTTCTCGGGATCCGCCGTCACGTACCGCGTCAGGTACACGGCGAAGGGAAACTTCGTATCCACGATCGCCCGGTGAAGCAGCTTGAGTTCCTGCAGATGTTTCTGTTCCAGGCTCCTCAGTTTTGTGCTGGAAACTTCCGCGGGACTTACCTGCGCGAAGGCGGGTTTCGCGGCCACCACCCCGGCCGCCGCGGCGCACAGCGGCAACACAATTGCGGCCAGACTTTTCCGGCGCATCATGACCCCCAGCCTATCATTTCTCTGAGTACTTCGGACCGGGCCTCGCTGCGGGCTGGTAGGGCGGCACAGCCATGGTGCGCGCGTAGGCAATCAGCGCGCGGATATCATCCTGCGTCAGTGTTTTCCCGTATGGCGGCATCATCGCGGACTTGCCCAGCGCGCTGCCGCCGAGGGTGATGATGTTCTGCAAGTATTCGTCGCTCTCGCCGTTCAGCACGCTTCCATCGTTGAACAGCGGCGGCGCGGGCGTGACATTCGAGCGATTTGATGGTCCGGCGGGCGTCGCGTCGGCGTGGCACCACACGCACTGCTGGTAGAAGATGCGCTTTCCCTGCGCTTGCTGATAACCGAGTGGGATCAGGCGTTGCGGGTCGTTCCAATCAGCCTCGGAATCGTACGCCGTGCGCAGCGGGTCGGCAGTCGTTGCTCCGGATTTCTTCCCGCAGCCGCAGAGTCCGGCGACCGCCGCCAGCACGCAAATGGCAAGGAGGCGCCGCGTCATTTCTGTCCTCCCGCACCGCCCGCCGGTCGTCCCACGCCCGCAGTCTTGTTGCCGGTTCCGCTTTGCTTCAGCGTCAGCAAGTACGCCGTCAGCGATTTGATTTCATCGTCGGTAAAGCTGCGCCGCGGCTCGATGGTTCCCGGCGCCAGCGCCTGCGGGTCGCGCAACCACGCTTCCATCCATGCGGGAGTCAGCCAGTTCCCGGCGTTATTCAGGCTGGGGCCCACATAGCCGCCCGACGACCCGATGGTGTGGCATGCCTGGCACTGATATTTCACCTCGTACAATTCCTTCCCGTGCGCAGCCATCGGCGGCGTAAATTGGCTTCGCTCGATGACCGCCGGATTCACAGATGGATGCTGCAGCACCATGCCAAGATAGTCGGCGATGATCGTGGCTTCCCGGTCGGACATATTGAATTGCGGCATGCGCAGGACCAGCGTGGGACGCAAAGTCTGCGGGTTCTTCAGGAAATCCACCGTCCACTGGCGCGTCGCACGACTCCCTTCATAAGAAAGGTCCGGCGCCAGCGTCCCGCCGTAGCCGTTGAATTGGTGGCAGACGTAGCATTTGTAGCGCTCGTAAAGCTTGCCAAATTCGCCGGCAGCCCGGAATTCAGCATGACGTTGCGGCACGACCAATTTTTCCATGCCGCTGGTGGCCGGTGTGCCGGTCATTCCGAGCAAAGCCATAGTGACTGCATCCAGATCCGCCGGCGTCAGGTTGTACTCAGGCATTCGACCGGCAGGATTCACGGAAAGTGGGTTTGTGATCTTTGCTTGTATGAAGGAGATCAAGTTCCGTGGGACCTTCGACGCGCCAAACTCAAGTTGCGATACGTTCTTCCCGCCCAGTGCCGACAGGTCGGGACCGAAATCCTTCTGCGGAGAAACGTCCGCCACCACGTGGCAACCACCGCAACCCTTTTCAAGGAACAAGCGCCGCCCGGTTTTCACCTCGTCTTCCGTGGCCGCTCCCATTTGGGGAACGGTGCTCAGCAAATCTGGATCGGTGAGCTTCGTCTGAATGTACTGGGTGACTTTGTACAGGTCTTCATCGGACCATTCGTAGCGCGGCATTTTGCCGTGCGGCAAATAGCCTTGCGGATTGCGCAGCCACGCCGCCAGCCAATCGGGCTTCACCTTGGTGCCCACTTTGGTCAGCTCCGGCCCGATGTCGCCGCCCACCATTTTTGTTTCGCCCGCCCTCGAGACGGCCAGAGCATGGCAGGTAGAGCAAAACATCTGGCGGAATCGCAGCTCGCCCTGTCCGCCGAGGTCCGCTTTCTTTGACCATGTGCCCAGCACGCGCGGGTCGAACTTCGCGGTCTCGATCGGATTCGGCTTGAGTGAGCTCAAGTAGGCTGAGAGGGCAACCAATTCCTTCTCGTTCAGCCGGAATTTCGGCATGCGCGGCTCATCCTCGGTCCCGACTCCGTTCACTTTCACATTGCCGTCCGCGTCGGTAATCGTTCGCGGCTCTTTCAGCCACTTGTAAATCCATTCGCGGCTGACTTTCGTTCCGATGTTCGTCAGGTCCGGCCCGAGCATCACCTGCCGCTCGATCCCCTGGAGGCGGTGACAGCCCGCGCAATTTAGCCGGTCCAGCAACTCGCGCCCGCGAGTCAATTGCGGCGTCTCCGCAAGATTCCCGCGATGGCAACTGCCGCAGGCGCCTTGAATAAAATGACCGGGGAGGATCGGTTGTTCCCAGGCGAGGGTGGTTTCGTGCGCTTCGGCCACTTCCGTTGACGGCCCCTGGCCGCGGTGACACACCACGCAACCCCATTCCTGCACCTGGTGCGGGATGGGGGGATGCGCGCGGAAGGGTTGCGGAATCGAAGGCCCCGCCAGACTGGGCTGCGCGATTCCCTGGTGGCACGTAGTGCAGCGGTCCACCACGCCCATCTCCGGGATCCAGATTTGATCGATGCCGGAATGGTAGTCGGCCATGAGCCGCTTGGTATCCGGGCGTGTTTGCGCAAACCGCGCGTAGCCGCGCTTGTACCGCTTCCATTCGCGGCGCAGGTCCTTCAACGGTGATATCGCCAACGCGATGACAAATATCACGCAGCTGACGCTGAAGATAAGCCGCAGCCGGCCGGAAATCTTTCCCATGTCCTCAGCCGGCATTTCCCCTCCAGGGCCACACCCAGGACCAGCCCGCGCCGCGGAAGAAGGTTCCCACCGCTGTCAGCACCACGGCGACGAAAATGAACCAGGCCATCACCCACCAGGAAACCGATCGCGATCGCAAGTATTCACCGCCACGGCTCCCGCCGGGCGCGATGAAGTAAGACATCGCAATCAGCCCACCCACAATGGCCGTCGGGAGAACCACCGTCCAGGCATGAAACAGCGCCAGGAGCACGCTCAGCCCGACCAATGTGGCGAGGAAAATCCGGAAATGCTTCTCGCGATTCGTCGCCCACATGGCTTCGCCTTCGACGTTGATATTGAAGTAGGGAATGACTACCAGCGCGATGATTACCAGTGTGGGAATCAGGATGCCGGCCACGAACGGCGGAAAATAATGCAGCAATTCCTGCAGGCCAAGGAAGTACCACGGCGCCTTCGCCGGATTCGGCGTCAACAATGGATTGGCAAGTTGTTCCAGCGGCGCATCCCAGACCAGCGCCACCAGCACGATAGCGATCACCAACGCTTGAAATGCGATGGCCTCCCGCAGCAGCAGGTGCGGATAACTCATCACCTGCCCGGGTAGTTCGCCCTTCACTTTGGCGGAGGTTTTCCGCGTGATGAACACGATGCGCTGCGGATTCTTCTGCGCGTCGGAGGCAAAGCCGGTCTCGTGATTATTCTTCTTTTCGCTCATCCGGATCTCGCACCGTCAAACCGCCATCCTTCTGCACGCGCCAGAAGTGGATGGCGATGAACAGCACGGCTATCAGCGGGAACACCACGCAGTGCAACACGTAGAATCGCAGCAGCGCGTTTTCTCCCACCACGTTCCCGCCCAGCAATTGAAAACGGACATACTTCCCCAGTACCGGCATCGCCGAAATAATATTGGTGCCAACGGTGATGGCCCAGAATGCCAGCTGATCCCAGGGCAGCAGGTAGCCGGTGTAACTCAGAAACAGCGTCAACAGCAGCAGGATCACCCCGACCACCCAGTTGAATTCGTGAGGCGGCTTGTATCCGCCGCGATAGAACACGTGAAACATGTGCGCGAAAACGGCCAGAACCATCAATTGCGCAGCCAGCCGGTGCAGATTCCGCAGGAAGACTCCGTTCGACACCACGAATTGAAGATCCTTCATGTCGCGGTAGGCCTGCGGAATTGCCGGATGGTAATAGAACATCAACAGCACGCCGGTAATGGCCAGCACGGCAAACAGCAGAAACGTGATGGAGCCAAGGTAGTAGGTGGCGCGCACGCGCAACGATTTTTCGCGCACCTTCACCGGCAGGAAATGCAGGAACAGGTTGCCGAACACGGCCACGCTGCGCGTGCGGTTGGTCACCGCCGGGCCGCGCCGGAAAATGGATTTCCAGACGTGCGTTTCCCGCAGCCGGGCAAGCGTGTCGTGAAATGTGCTGGCCACGGCTTAGGCCTTCAGAACCTGGTTTGGTTTTACTGTTTCAAGCTTGTCCACTTGCAATTCTCCGTCGAGGGTCAGCGAAATCAGGAAATGCGGCAGGGGCCGCGGCGCGGGTCCCTCGATTTTTGTGCCGTCGGACTTGAATTTGCTGCCGTGGCACGGGCAGGCGATCTGATTTTCTTCCGGTTTCCATTGCGTGATGCATCCCAGATGCGTGCAAACGGCGGAGACGGCGTAGAAGCCTTCCGATGTCCGCACGATGTAAACTTGCTGTTCCGGCAGGATCGTGACCGTATTCACGGGATAGAGGTCCGGGCCGCCGGCGCGGAATTTCGTCGGCGGCTCGAACAGAACGTTGGGCGAAAGGTAACCGTAGGTCACCACCGCCGAGCCGGCCGCTGCGATTCCCAGCGCGCTGAATGCAATGGTGTTCAGAAAATCGCGCCGATTGACCCCCATGCGGTCCGTCTCTGATCCCAGTTCGCTTTTTCCGGGCTTGTCCGTCTCGTTCATCGGTGGAATGCGCCCCCCTCGATCTGCACCAGCTCCGTTTCGTTGTCAAACACCTCGAATGCTTCCATGGTGATGGTGTGCGCGGGGCAGCGCTCGGCACACAGCCCGCAACGGATGCAGATGGTTTCATCTTTCACCATCACCGAACCCTCCGTCGCTCCCAGCTCCCTTGCGTCGAGGTGCTGCAACGCGATGGTGTCCAGCGGCACTTGCTGCCCGAGGGCTGCCTTGGTCTCCTCCGAAAAATTGAACTCCGAGAGCGGGACCAGCCGCAGGCAATTTTCCGGGCACACGTCCACGCAACCGCCGCAGAGAATGCACTCGGTTCCATTCTCTTCGTGGCCCTCGAAAATGGTATTGATCCAGCATTGCAGGCAGCGCGAGGCTTCCGCGCGCGCCTGCTCTTCCGTGAAGCCGGTTTCCACCTCCGCGATTCCCGTGCGCCTCTCGATGGGAATCACCGGCACGGCCAGACGCGAATACTCGTCGTAATTTTCGGCCATCTGGTGATGGTCGAGCACGGTGATCTGCACGTATTTCGGCTTGGGCTTCCATTCCGCGCCGCGCAGGAACTTGTCAATCTGCTCCGCCGCTTTCTTGCCGTCCGCCACGGCGCTGATAATCAGCCGCGGCCCGAAGGCCACGTCGCCGGCGGCGAAAATTCCGGGCACCGTGCTCATCAGCGTCTCGGGGTTGATCTTGATGGTGCCCTGGCGCGTGGTCTCGATTCCATCTTCCGGCTTCAGAAACGAAATGTCCGACGCCTGCCCGATCGCCAGAATCACCGTCTCGCAGGGAATCACGGTTTCGGTCCCGGCTTCGAATGTGGGATTGAAGCGCCGCTGCGCGTCGATCACGGAAATGCAGCGAACCGTCTCGAGGCCGGTGACCTTTCCATCCTTGCCCACGAACTGTTTGGGGCCGCGCGATGGATGAATCTGAATTCCTTCGTTCAAGCCTTCCTCGATTTCTTCTTCCGCAGCGGGCATTTCCTCGCGCGATTCCAGGCACACCAAGTGAACCTGACGCGCACCCATGCGCAGCGCCGCCCGCGAGACGTCCATGAATTCCTTCATGGCCACGTCCATTTCGCTGGAGGTCAGGTGGTCGGGCAGGTCGGCTTCACCGGCGGGGGCTCCAACTTGTTTTTGCTGCTCGCGCGCGGCTGTGCGGGCCACGTCAATGGCCACGTTGCCGCCGCCAATCACCACCACTTGTTTTCCAATCGAAAAACGGTAGCCCAGGTTGACGTTGAGAAGAAAGTCGATGCCCTTCACCACTCCATCCAACTCGTGCCCCGGCAGATTCAGGTCGCGGCTGCGATGCAGCCCAAACGCCAGCAGCACCGCCTTGAATCCCTGGTCGCGCAAATCAGCCAGCGAAAAATCGCGCCCCAGCCGCATGTTCAATCGCAATTCCGGCCCGAGGTCCAGAATTTCCCGAATCTGCGCCTGCAATACGTCGCGGGGCAGCCTGTATTCCGGAATGCCCAGGTGCAGCATGCCACCGGGCACCGCGGCGGCCTCAAAGACGGTCACGGCATAGCCCAGCAACGTTAAATCGTGCGCCGCGGACATTCCCGCAGGCCCCGACCCGATAATCGCCACCTTTTCCGGATGGATTACTTTCCGCTTCTCTGAAAACAGGTCAATCGGATTGCGCGATTCCGGGCCGTGGCGCTCGGTGACAAATCGCTTCAGCGCGCGAATGGAAATGGGCGAATCGAACTGCCCGCGGCGGCACGCCGTCTCGCAGGGATGGCCGCAGACGCGTCCGCAGATGGAGGCAAAAGGATTGGGGACCCGGGCGTAGCGATACGCTTCTTCGTATCTCCCTTGCGCGATCAGCGTCACGTAGCGGCCCGCCTGCGTATGCACCGGGCAAGCCTGCATGCAAGGGAAATTGGACTCGAGCCATTCCAGATCCACGAGCTTGGTGCGCGGTTTCACCAGAATGGCTCTCCGAATCCCCGAAATACTACTTCTTCACCGTCAGGTCAACAGTCACGCTCTCGCCCGTCACGTTCACGGATTGCGAAACCGGTTTGCCGTCCTCACTCCACGTCTTAAGCGTGTACTGCCCGGGAGGGACATTCTTGATGTCGAAGTTTCCTTCCTTGTCGGTGACGGCAAAATACGGAGTGGCCACCACCACAACATAGCCGGACATCTCCGGGTGTACGTTGCAGAGCAGCGACGCTACCCCTTGATCGTTAAACTGAAAGCCCTTCTTTTCGCCCTTCGGCCAGGTGCCCAGGTTGTGGGCCAGTTTCTTGTTGCCGCTGACCGATGGCCAATAGACATTGTGTCCGACGGGGTCGCTATTGAGGAAATCCACGGTCGTGCCCGCCAGCACTACCTCGACGCGCGGCACGAAAGTCATTTTCCGTTGATCGATGGTGATGTGCGCCGCCGGGGCGTCAAATTTCTTTCCCGGGATGGCGTCCACGTACACCGCGATATTTTCCGCCGAGCGTATTCCCTGCACCGCCACCTTGCCCTTGATGTCTCCCGCCCATGCCATGCCCGCCAGGAATAACGCCGCCAGATAGATGGCCCCGGCGATTGCTGCCCTCTGAACATTGCTCATGCAAATTCTCCTCTCCTTGTAAGTGCCGGCCGTTCTGCACCGGTATGTATCACAATCAGAACAGGAAGTCCGTGCCCAATACGAATCCATTGGCACGGAAGAATTGCGTCGAGCCCGCGACGGGCTGTTCAAACCGCCGCTGATACTCGAACGCCAGCTTGATGTTGGCCCGCACCAGCACTTGCACGCCGGGGCTGAAGCGGTTGCGCGTATCGTACCGCGAAGCACCGTTGGCAAAATCGGTCGGAGAGTTCACTCCATCGTAGCGCACCAATCCGATCAGCCATGGATAAAACCAGTATTCTCCCTCGATAAACCCGCCCGCGAACGTGACCGGAGTCGTGGGCACAAACCCGGTGGCGGTAAGAATGTCCGTGGTGTTGGGGATGACGTTGGTGTCGTGGCCGTACATCCCCACTCCCCACAACTCGAACTTGCGGTACTTGAAGCGGAAATCTCCACCGAATCGGTAGAACGGTTCACGAATCGTGGGCAGCGTGGGGAACAGCGAGCCCCCGATGTTGAGAGCGTTGCGTCCGTAGTAGCCAAATGCTCCGATGCGGATGGACGTGTGATCGCGCGGCCCGGTCGGCCCGGCGGCCTGCACTTCCTTGCGCACGCTGGAATCGCGCTCGAGGTTGAATGTCTGCGATATCCGGCCGTAAATATCCTTCGAGTTTCGTGTCGCTGTGTTGCTGTTATTGCCGTTGACGATTGCCAGCGACCAGGTGAAATTCCCATCATTCGGATAACCGCCGAATTCGATGCCGCGCTGCGGCACTCCGAAAAAGAAGGGATTGTTCGTGGTGCACTGCGTGTTGGCTGGGTCGGCCGCCACGGCGCACAGCGCAGGATTCACCAGCGAGACGCTGGCCTGATTGAAAATATCGTAGCCCGTCAGGTTGATGGTGCGCGCCTGCGTGAACGGCAGGTCCAGTTCGAACTGCCCGAACCTCACGTTCAACGCGTCCTTGGGGAGATGCAGCCAGCGTCCGATGTCATTGCCCTTCAGGTAGCCGTCGCCCATGAAGGCCGCGCCGTTCGCGCCACCGGCCGAAATGTCGTCATCAACCCAGAAGGAGATATTGGGACCAAAACTTCCCGCGGCGATGATCGTGAAGGTATTGGGGACAAACATGTCGGTTCGCGGCACGAATCCATTGGCCAGGGGAATTTTGCTGTTGTAGTTGAAGAACCCGGAATACCGGAACGCGATCGGCAAGTTGCCGGGCAGCTCTCCAGGGTAAAGGGCACCGGGGAACGCCTCCTTTTGGGCCTTGGCGCCGAGAAGAACAGGGAGATCCTTTACGAACGTGTCATCATCCTTGGGGAATTTGAAGCCCGCCTTCTTGAATGCCAATCCGAAATCGTTAAGTTCCGGGAAGTTGCTATGGCACGTGGTGCACGAGGTCTGGTATTTCCGCGAGAACGCCGGAATGGCCTTCGCCCGCGGCGCCGAAGCCAGCACCCAGAGGAGGAAGCCCGACACCAGAATGGCACTGCTCAAGAAGATGCTTAGTCCTCTTCGGTTAATCATTTTCCCTCCTATTTCTCCCTGCCTAAAAGCAACAGATGTACCGTTTCGGCGGGAATACTACCGACGCAGCGATACTTGAGCCATGACAGGGGTCACAAACTGCCGTGATTGATATCACAATTTTGATTTGGCAACCAAGAGGGATGACTTCCAGGAGATGCCGGAGATTTTGTTCCGGCTATTGAGCCGAATGATTTCAGCAGGTGAGAAGGAATGGTTTGGGCGAGCGATGGGACTTGAACCTTGCCCGTCGCCAGGAGGGCCCCGGCTTGCGCTCCTTTCGCGTCCCAAGCGAAGCCGAGGGGCCGGGGCGCTCTCCGAAATCTTTGTAGGTCGCAGTGGCACCTGTCCCGATGAAATCGGGAACCGCGACATAAACCAACGCCAGCGATCCCCTACCTTGCGGCGCGCTTATTGCGTCCCGACAAGAAAGTCAGGACGCCCTTTGCCGCGCCCTTGTGGCCCAGCGCCCTGCTCTAAATTGATTTCGTGGTTGAACTGAAAACCTGCGTTCACCAAGGGAGAAATTCAAAACCCTCGCACCCCTTCAAAATTCGAAGGGGCGGGGCATCTGAAAGTCAACTGCTCAAGCCCAGGCCACTCGCCCTCTCCTGACCCCATTTTCGGGTATTTCCCCGACTCGTCTTTCAGGCATTCACCTCCTTGTTGTTGAAAAGCGTTCGCCTATCCTTGCACTCAGGCCTGACCTAGCGAGCGCCACCCAGTCCTCGTCGCCGGTGGATGTTTGCCCGTCGAAGGGGTGGCAACCAATGAAAGAGGGACGCATTGAAAGGAGAACCGCAATGGGTTTCGTTGCACAGATTGAGAAGATGTCGGACCCATCCAGCACCGAGACCGTGTGGATCGATAATATGAGCAATCAAGGGGCTCGAGTCCTGGCCCGACAGAGCAGGCCGACTGATGATCTCCTGATCCTCACCTCACCAAAATCTGGATTCCTCCCGGTAATCGGTAAAGTTATCTATTGTCAACGCTTCCCGAATGGCGCTGTCGCTATCGGTCTCGAGTTTGACGGGTCGAGGCGGGTGTCGGCATCTGACACCACGCAGAAATCTGACCATGTCTGAGCACTGTGCTCAGGAGCTGCCGCGAGAAGCGGCATGAACAGGAGGAGCCAAGAGTGATTTTTCCGTCAAGCAATCGCGCCGCCCTAAACTGGGACAATTCGCTCCCATTGACCCAAATCTTCCCACACGCAACAAACACCCCGAACACGAAATCTAAGCAACAGAGCACATTCGATGCACTTGTATATCTCGAATCGGCGGGAGTATCGAGAAGGGTTATACAGTTGGAAAACAAACAGAACATCTACTGTCAAGGTGATGCTGCACACAGCGTCATGTACATTCGAAAAGGGGGTGTGAAGCTCATCGTGATTAATGGAGCCGGTAGGGAAGCGGTGGTGACGATATTTAGCCCCGGTGACTTCTTTGGTGAGGAATGCATGGCGGGTGAGACGATCCGGATGAGGACAGCAACCGCGATCACGCCGACTACCCTGCTCGTCATCGAAAAGGCCGAAATGCTGCGTTTGCTCCATGAGGAACGAGAGTTCTCGGATCGGTTCATCGCTCACATACTTGCACGAGGGCTCCGAGCGGGGGAAGATTTGGTCGATCAGCACTTTAACACCAGCGAAAAGCGCCTGGCGCGCACGCTTCTGCTTCTCGCTCGCTATGGCCAAGAAGACCAACCCCAGCGGGTGCTTCCGAAGCTCTCGCAGGAGGTGCTAGCGGAGATGATCGGTACTACACGCTCCCGCGTAAATTATTTCATGAACAAGTTCCGAAGGCGGGGCTACATAAAATACGATGGTGAAATTAGAATCGACAGGTCCCTCCTAAGTGTTGTCATGAATGATTGAGACTTCACTAGCTGACCGCATCGAAGATAGGCAACGCGTTATTACCAGCGTGGTGGCTTCTGCTCTTTGGGAAGTCGGGCGGGGGGCCAGCCTTTGAACCTGAACCTCGTAGAACTTGAATTTCAGGGTGCCCATCTTTCGTCCGCCGTGGCGGAAAAGGTGGGGATTTTGACTCTATCTCACCCGAATTTTTGCCTTCGGGTCTTCACTCCAGCATGGGCCGGGAACGCCGTCTTACCTGGGAACGCCATTCTCCTGAATGGCGGGTTGGTCTTCGAATTTGCGCCTGCGAGCGCCAATCGTGAGATTGGCGTTCCCAGGAAAAGCCAAAAATGTAACCTGAGTACTATGGACTCCAACGTTACGTCTTGCCTGAGTACCTTGGGGAAATTGTCGAGTGACAGGCAGCGGCCAATCCAGCAGGGGGCAGTTCCAAATCGGGAAATTTTCTCTGCGCCTCAGCGGTGAGGTGTTGCCCTTGTCCCCGCGAGCCATTGCGCTATCCCGTTTGTTTGCTTCATCAGATGTTACTAGTCAATCAACACTCGCCACTAGCCACTGCATTTCTAATCGCAACACCTCGGAAACCGGAATCGCCGTAACCCCTACAAAACAAATGACAGCGGTACTTTCTAATCGCAACAAAAAGACACCCCCCGGGGGAGTGACTAACTTACAAACAGAAGGCCGAATTCCAAAAGCGGGAAAAAGCCATCCTTCGGGCGAATTGCACCCTCCCATTCGGCAAGTTCAAGGCGGGCACGATGACGGGCGGGAGAAAAAGAACCCGCCTGAAGGCGGCAGCCAAGGACATGGGGGAGGGGATTCTGACACCGAGGCGAATGATGTCAGCAGGTCAGGGGGAAGGTTTGGGGTGAGCGATGGGGATTGAACCCACGACCCTCGGTGCCACAGACCGATGCTCTACCAGCTGAGCTACGCTCACCACCAGTCTTGCGAAATCATTTTACGTCACGGGCCAGTGAATCGCAAACATTGCGGCACCGCGGCGATTTGCATTGAACCGCTTCATAGATCAAGGAAAGAAAGGACGGCTGCCAGTTCACGCTTTTCGCGGAAATGGAATCGGGGCGCGCCGCCGGCGTCTCGGCGCAGCGGGCTTCAATCGCGCGCGCGCCTGATCCGCCCACGGCCCATTCGGCGCATATCGCAGGTACAGCAACCAGTGCTCGCGTGCCACTGCAAGCTCGCCGCGCTTCTCATACGCCAAAGCAAGATTGAAATGCACATCAGCATGAGCCGGCATGGCACGAACCGCGCGTTCCAGGTGCTCGATGGCTTCGTCGTACTCTCCCAGCTCTTCGAGCGTGCAGCCCAGGTTGTACCGTGCGATCCCGCTGATGGGATCCAATTGCACGGCGCCGCGGAACGCCGCGCACGCATCGCTCAATTGTCCCAACTGGTAGTAGGCCACGCCCAGATTGATGTGCGCCTCCAGCCAATCCGGCGCCAGCTCCACCACGCGCTCATAGGTATCAATCGCTTCCGGCAGCATCTCCTGCTGGCGTTCACATTCGAGCGCAGATTCGAACAACTCCTCGGGAGTTCGCGCCGCCATGGCGCGCAGATTTGCCGCAGGCGAAGCATGGAAGGAGAAAGCCCATTGCTGCCGCAGGGGATTGAACGGCCGGGTCATGCCTGGAGGAACCAGCAGCAATTCGCGTCCTTGTTCGACGATGCAGAGCTGCTCGAGCGCCAGTGGGGATTCGCCGAACTGCTGCTCCACTTGCGCCACAGCGCGGCGTACGCGCTTGGCGGGGATGCGGTGGTCCGTCAGCCGCTTCATCGTGCCGGCGGCCGCCAGGTCTCCAAAATTGTAGAATCGCTCGCCCCAGCGCGCCCGGGGACGCACCAGCCGCAGTCTTTCCCAGTAGCGCAGGCGGCGCGCATCCAGTCCCAGAATGCGCCCAACCTCTCTTCGCGTATATCGTTGTCCCAAGCCGCCAAACTCCCGGAGAGCAAACTAATTTCTGCGCATCATTATGCACCCACTGTCAATCGCGCGCTCGATTCAATTCGAATCAGTAATCCCCGTGCGATACTCCCCGCGGCGATTACCATAAGACGACATGCGGTTGCGCCGTACCTGTGGCTTGCTAGACTTTCAGTGAAAGCCGCCCGCCACGATGCCTCTCGACAGCGTCGAACGTGTTTACCTCGAACGCCAGGTCACTTTGGCGCGCACGATTCTCGTGGCCCTGGCGCTGGTGGATTTGGTAGAGACTTCCGGCGAGCCGGCGCGCCGCTCCGCCGCGATTTTTCTTTCGGGCTATCTTCTCGCCGCGATTTTCGCGGTCCTCATGCAACGCTTTTTCCCGGAAAGCAAATTTCAAATCCCTATTGCGGCAGATGTCGCCGCTCTGGCCGGCTTTCTTTTCCTCACTCCTTCGGTTTCGGCATTTTGGTTTCTGTTCCTTTTCGCTGTGTTTGCGCTGGCCACGCGCGAAAACAATTGGATGATGTTCATCCTGGTCGGCGCAGCCACTGGCGGAATCATCGTGCGCGTCGCCGCCGCGGACGGCTTCGGCTGGCACGGCGTCTCGCACTGGATTGCCGTTGGAGCCGGGACGGTCGTCTCCGGACTGGGGATGGCGTTTCTCGGTGCCCGCGAGCGGCAGCATTTGGAGCAGCAGCAGTTCCTCGAGAAAATCACGCGGCTCCTGCAATTCGATCGTGGACTGGCCGAATCCATCCGCCAGGCACTGGGTGAAATGTGTCTGGCGTTCGATTGCCAGGAGGCTTGTCTGGCCATCCGCGACGAGGACCTGGATCGCCTTTTTGTCTGGAGAGTCAGGCCCGTTGACAATCAGCCGATTTCTCCCGAGGGATTGCCGCTGCTGCGCTCCGATACTTTTCTGGCCGATTGCCTGGAAGTGTCCATCTGCTGGGAATTCAGCAACGGCAAGGGCACAGGCTTCGGTTGGGACCGCCGGGACGGCCAAAGATTTCGCGACATTCCCGCTCCTCCTAATAGTACCCGCCAGGAGCTGGGCGCCAAGGCGCTGATGGCCGTCACCATCGAGGCCGGCGGACGTCCCTCAGGGCGCGTGCTGCTCATCAACCCGCGCAAGCGATTCACATCCGCGGATCTCCGCTGGTTTGAGCGCATCATCCGGCACGTCGGGCCGCCATTGGAAAACATTTTCCTCCTGCGCCACCTGCGCGCCCGGGCCGTCGAAAGCGAGCGCAGCCGCATTTCGCGCGACCTCCATGATGGAATCCTTCAGACGCTGCTCAGCCTGATCATTCAGCTGGATGTCCTCCGTCGCAAGCTGCCGCAAACACCTGAACAAGCCAGTTTGGAACTCGGCAACCTGCAAAAGACGGTGCAGCAGGAAAGCGAGGAGCTCCGCCGCATGGTTACGGATTTGCGTCCATTGCGTGTGGAGAGCGCCGATATGCGCGAATTAATGGTAGGCTTCGCCGAGCGGTACCGGAACGAATCCGGCTTGGCTGTGGATTTGTTCATCGAAGACCGCAATTTGCGGCTTCCGGACCGCATTTGCAGGGAACTGTTCCAGATATATCGTGAGTCACTACACAACATAAAAAAACATGCGAACGCCAGCCACGTCGTGGTAAAACTAGGGCAAGATGAGACGCAAGTCTCTCTCGTTGTAGATGATAATGGCCGGGGCTTCAGTTTTTCGGGGCGCTACACAAGCGAAGAACTGGACCGGCTGCGTCTCGGGCCAATTTCGATCAAAGAACGAACGAGAAGCGTAGGGGGAACGCTGACGGTGGAATCGAATCCCGGGCACGGGGCGCGTCTAATCATCGCAATTCCATTGAATTAACATGACGAAAGCGAAACAGGTGATTCGAATCCTGGTCGCGGACGACCACGCTATCTTCCGCGACGGACTCCGCAAGCTCCTGGAGGGCGCGGACGAAATTCAGATCATTGGCGAAGCCGCGAACGGCGTCGAATGCATCAAGATGCTCGCCAAACTCAAGCCCGATCTCCTGCTCCTCGACCTGCGCATGCCTGAAAAGGACGGACTGGGAGTACTGGAAGAAATCAATTTCGACTCCACCACCACGCGAGTCATCGTACTCACAGCCGCCGAAGACGACCGCGACGTGGTCCGCGCCATGCGCCTGGGTGCTCGCGGCGTGGTGCTCAAACAATCCGCCAGCGATCTCCTTGTCAAGAGCATCCGCAAAGTCATGGACGGCGAAATCTGGCTCGACAATCGCATGACCGCGGAGGTCATCGACGCCTTCAAGAAATCCGCCGAATCCGGTCAGCGCCGCGAAAAGCCTCTCTTGAGCGACCGCGAAAAGGAAATCGTCCAGCTGGTGGCCCAGGGTTTCCGCAACCGCGAAATCGGCGAAAAGTTGTTCATCAGCGAGCAGACGGTGAAAAATCACCTCCACAATATCTTCGACAAGCTCGGCGTTTCCGACCGCCTGGAGCTGGCTCTCTACGCCATCCATCATCGCCTGATTGACCAGGCCTGATTTTTCACCCCGCTTTGGCTGCGCCGACGCCTCGCACCTTGAATGCACCGTCACCCTCGCCGACATCCTTCGCGCTTTCCGCAACGCCTCCCCCGAATGACCCGCAACTCTCGAATTCACCATAACTTGGGAGTTTTGCAAACTACCCGCCCGATGGCCTAGTACTTCTGTACCAAATCAGGAAGCCATAATTGGCTCTTCTGAGCTATTGGGCCTGCAAGCCCTAAACCCTATGCTCAACAAGAACTTGGAGGTAGGTGAACCTTGGCTTTGAAAGAGCGACGTGCAACGCGCCGTTTCCTTATGCGCTTGCCGCTGACCGTCCGCTGGACGGACGAAAGTGTAGTCGGTGAAGCGGCCACCGAATCCCGCGAAGTCAGTTCCCGCGGCCTGTATTTCCATTTGCCCAAAGGCCTGCGGAGTGGCTCGCCGGTTGAGATCGTGATGACTCTGCCCCACGAGTTGACGCAAGCCGGCCCGGTGCGTGTCCGCTGCCTGGGACGCGTCCTGCGGAGCAGCCAGGAGAACGCCGGCGACGTGGGAGTGGCGGCAGCCATCGAGCGCTATGAATTCATGCGCAGCGGCGAAAACGCCGCCTAAAGGTTTCTTACCCAGACCCTGCGGAGATGGGTGAGAAGAGGCCGGGCGGCTTGGGTCCCTCAGCCTAGCCCCCGGCCATTTTTTCGTCTTGTCAGCACGCCCCATTCCCACGTTCCCAAAACCTCCTGTCTTGACTCGCGTCCGCAACTCCTAGTCAAACTCCCGCTTCGGTGCAGGCTGGTACAGGCCCACTCGGCCCGCTGCGATATCCGCCTGCATGTAGTTCTCGCCGCGCACCGGTGCGCCGGCGCAGCGCCTCAAAAACGAAATCTGGCCGACGTGCGTGAGCGAGTCGGCAATCGCGCCCTGAAACAGTTTCTCTGCCGACGCACCCAGCGGCGCGGCGGAGCCTAGATAACCATCGAGCGCTTTCACTCCCGCATAGAACCGCTCGACGCCTTCCTTCCACACCATGGGCTTCGAGTTGTGCCATTCCTGCTTGCCCCTCGCGACGGACAGCGCCCAGTCCATCAGATCGCCCAAGTGCGCCAGAATCTGCCCCGGCGTGCGCGACGATTCCGACGCCCGGAATTCGCCGAACCCCGCAGGCACATCGCTCAACGGCTTGCGTGCCCGGTAAGCCAGCGTCGCCAGCGTGTGCCGCAGCATGACGCGCCCCGCGTCCTTGCTTTGAGATTTGTGCTTTGGAGTTTCTTTTTTGTTCTTCATGGCCGCCGAATATATCATTGTGATGAGGCGTCCGTCAGGGCACGCTTTCAAGCGTGCCGAACTCGGGCAACAAGATGTCGGCTTCAGCCGCTGAGGCCTCAGGGGTTGAAACCTCTTGGACTCCAGTGACATTTCGGCATGGCTAAAGCCATGCCCTGACGAGTGAGGGAGTTGAGCGTGAACGAAGCTTATATCTGCGATGCCATTCGCACGCCGTTCGGCCGCTACGGCGGCGCGCTGGCCGCCGTCCGCGCGGACGACCTGGCGGCCATCCCGCTGCGCGCGCTCATGCAACGCAATCCTTCTGTTGATTGGGCCGCGCTCGACGACGTCATCTTCGGCTGCGCCAACCAGGCCGGGGAAGACAACCGCAATGTCGCGCGCATGGCTCTGCTTCTCGCCGGACTGCCGCAGGAGGTTCCCGGCGCGACCGTCAACCGCCTGTGCGGTTCGAGCATGGAAGCCGCGAGCGCCGCAGCGCGCGCGATCAAGTGCGGCGAAGCGGAACTGGCCATCGCTGGCGGCGTCGAGAGCATGACCCGCGCGCCCTTCGTCACCGCAAAAGCCGACAGCGCCTTCAGCCGCACGCCGCAGACGTTCGACACGACGATCGGCTGGCGCTTCGTCAACCCGGCATTGAAAACCCGCTACGGCGTGGACTCCATGCCGGAAACCGCCGAAAACGTCGCTGAGGAATTCCGCGTCAATCGCCAGGATCAGGACGCTTTCGCCTTCCGCACCCAGCAGCGCTGGGCGCGCGCCCACGCTGCCGGTTTTTTCAAATGCGAAGTCATGCCGGTTCCCATCCCGCAGCCGAAGGGCGATCCCAAAATCTTCGATACCGACGAGCATCCCCGCCCGGACACCACTCTCGAAGGTCTTGCGAAGCTGAAGCCCATCGTCAAGCCCGACGGCACGGTCACCGCAGGAAACGCTTCGGGAATCAACGACGGCGCCTGCGCGCTGCTCATCGCCTCGGAAGCCGCCGCCAAAAAATACCGGCTCACGCCTCGCGCGCGCATTGTCGCGACGGCCGTCGTCGGAGTGGCTCCGCGCATCATGGGCTTCGCTCCGGCCCCTGCGACGCGCAAAATCCTGGCGAAGACGGGACTCACCCTCGCGCAAATGGACGTGATCGAGCTGAACGAAGCCTTCGCCGCCCAGGCCCTGGCCGTCACGCGCGACCTGGGACTCCCGGACGACGCCGCGCACGTCAACCCCAACGGCGGCGCCATCGCCATCGGCCACCCGCTCGGCGCCAGCGGCGCGCGCCTGATCACCACCGCCCTCTACCAATTGCAAGCCACGAAGTCCCGGTATGCGCTGTGCACCATGTGCATCGGCGTAGGCCAGGGCATCGCATCGATTATTGAGCGAGTCTGACGCTTCACATTCCTCCTTGTTTTGAAGCAAACACAAAGCTTGCGCGGGTGAGCCAGCGCAAGCGGTACGAGAATCGCCCATTGGCTTATGGAGGGGATAAATCCCCTCCCTTCCGTTGAAAATGGTGCGAGAATTGCGGGACACCTCACGAAGGGGATGCCCTCGGCTGCGTTCGGCGTAAGAAACCCCTTCCTTCCGGAGAACGTTAGCTCGGAAGGCACTCCCCCGGGGGGTGGCCTTTTGTATCGAGTAGAAATTGCCTCCGTCGTTTGTTTTGAGAGGGTTACGGCGATTTCTATTCGCACGATGTACCGGGTAGAAAGCCGAGTATGGGGGCGACGGAGTAACCCCGAAGGCACTCCCCCGGGGGGTGGCTTTTTGTTGCGATTAGAAAGTACCACCGTCGTTTGTTTTGAGAGAGTTACGGGCAATCCGGTTTCCGCTTTGTTGCGATTAGAAAGACCGCGATTCGCGATTGGTGAGTAGTGATTTGTGAAGGCTGGTTGGAGATGCTTGCCCTGGAGAGGGAAATTTTTAGGGGTGCAGAAACCGTGTTTTGGCGCGATACACATGCTCGATAGTTAGCACGAATGGAAGCGCGGCGAGGGACAGAATAGGTACAGAGCGAGGATTGATTTGGTCCAGTTATAGTACACCCTGTCCGGAAGGACAGGTCGGTATACAGCGGCGGGGATTTCTGATCAAGGTCGAATTCGGGTGAGGGCGAAGGGGACATTCGAGCGTCCGTAGTTTCCCGCATAGACCGCGAAATCGCCGAAGCTTATAATTCCCGCATGTTTACTAACACCGAGATCCGCGGCGCGCTCCGCCGCTATTGGGGATACGACTCCTTCCGTCCGCTGCAGGAAAAAATCATTCGCAGCCTGCTCGACGGGCACGACACTTGCGTCGTTATGCCCACGGGCGGCGGCAAATCCGTGTGCTACCAGTTGCCGGCGACGCTGCTTCCCGAAAAAACCGTGGTGGTCATCTCACCGCTGATCGCGCTGATGCACGACCAGGTGGCGCAGCTCACGCAGATGGGCATTCACGCAGCGGTGCTCAATAGCACGCTTGAGGCGAAGCAGAAAACCGCCGTGGCGCGCAAAGCGAGCGAAGGCGCTTACCGCCTGCTGTATCTCTCGCCTGAAAGGCTGGCCAGCCCGGAGGCGATCACCTGGCTCCGGTCCGTCCCTGTCGCGTTCTTCGCCATTGACGAGGCGCACTGCATCTCCGAATGGGGCCACGAATTCCGCCCCGAGTATCGCCGGCTGAATTGCCTGCGCTCACATTTTCCGAAACTGCCCATCGCCGCATTCACCGCCAGCGCCACGCAGCGCGTCCGGCACGACATCGTCGAGCAGCTAAAGATGCGAGATGCGCAAAAATACATCGCCAGCTTTTTCCGCCCGAACCTGCGGTATTTCGCCAGGGAATGCGCCAAAGGCACGCAGCCCGGCTTGCTGGTGAAGGCGCTGCGGAGCTACGAAGGCAGCATCGTTATCGTGTACGCGCCGACCATCGCGCGCGTGGAAGAGACCGTGGACTACCTCCAAGAGAAGGGCATCGCCGCCATCGCTTATCACGGGAAAATGAATCCCGCAGCGCGGCGGCGCAACCAGGAACAGTGGATGTCCGATGAAGTGCGCGTGATGGTGGGCACCATCGCGTTCGGCCTGGGCATCAACAAAGCCGCGGTGCGCGCGGTGATTCATCTGGCGCTGCCGAAATCGCTGGAACAGTTTTACCAGGAAGCGGGTCGCGCCGGGCGCGACGGGCTGCCGGCGGATTGCGTGATGTTGTGGCAGAAGAAAGACGCCGGGCTGCTGGCCCATTTCGCGCAGCAGTTTACCGACCCGGAGGAAAAGGAGCGCGCTTTCCGGCGTTACTACGACATCCGTGACTTTGCCGAATCGAAGCACTGCCGTCACCAGCAGGTTTGTGCGCATTTCGGCGAAAAGGTCAAATGGGAATCCTGCGGCGCATGTGACGCGTGCGGCGAGAGGCTCGAATGGCTGACCGCTTCCGTGGTCGCGGTTGCAGGGAAGGGAATCGCCGGGGATCCAACTGCTGAGCTGATGGAATATTTGCGCGAGTGGCGGCGGGGAACCGCTAGAGATCAAGGGGTACCCGCCTACGTGGTGATGCTCGATACCACCATGGAGGAATTGTGCCGCAAGCGTCCGCGAACCGTGGCGGAGTTGCGACAGGTCCCCGGCCTTGGTGAACGCAAGACGGAGAGGTATGGCAAAGAAATCCTGCAAGCGCTCGGCAAATTTGAAAAAGGCGAGCGCGCCAAACCTGCGAAAAACAAGAAAGTGAATCCGACGGAAGAGACGCTGCTGTTGCTTTCCGAAGGACGCACGTTCGCGGAAATCGCGCAAATTCGCGCGCGGCAAATATCGTCCGTAGTTGGTTTGGTTGCCAAGCTGATTGAGCAGAAGGAGCTCGACCTGCGCGCCGAATGGGTGAGCGTCGAGAGGCAGAAGCAAATCGAAGCCGCGTGCGCCAGCTTCGGAACGGCGCTGTTCAGCCCGCTCAAAGCCGCGCTGCCACCGGAAGTTACCTACGATGAAATCCGGCTGGTAGTCGCGCGGCTGCGCAGCGAGCCCCAGAAGCGGATGGCCGCTGCGGCTGGTCAAGGCGGGGGCAGGTGAAACAACTTCGCAGCTGAAATCTCTTTGGTGACATCCCGAGCGGGGAAAGGAAAAGAAGGAACTCGGAGCAGCTCAAGGCGCCGCTCCTCGCTGGCGAGTCGAGCCTCGCCGTAACAAAGCGCTTTCCAGCCAGCGCACTCCATACAAGCCGGAGCAAGAAGAACTACTTCGTTTCCATTTGAGCGGCGAAAGTTTGGACGACGATTTTTCCGTCGCGCAGCATGAAGGTGTCGGTGGCGAAGGGGACATGCAAATTCGGCGCGGTTCCGGACCAAAGGATGAAGGCGATTTCGCCTTCGACGACTTGCTTAGACAGCTTGAGCGCGGAGCGGCCGGGAGGAAACACGTCGGCAAAGCGGTGCGTGAAGCAGCGGCGGATCTCTGCAAGCCCCTTGAACGTTTCGTTGGCGGTGATGATCAGCGCGTCATCGGCATAGTCCACCAGAATGGCGGCAACGTCGCCGGCACTGAACGCTTTCAGGTGATGCTGCAAGACTTTCTCTGTTTGCTCCGTGACACCGGCTTTTCCTGCTTCGGGCATCGTGTTTCTCCTTTCGTCTGTGCTGACAAAGAGTGTGCCCAAGAGCCGAAAGGAAGGCAACAGCAGGTCTCTGCCTGGCGCCTGCCGGTAGGCAGGCCTCGTCGTCCGCCGATGATGCTGGCGTCCTCGCTCGGGATGACGGGCTGTGCGAACTGGGGCGAAGAAAGTGCAACTGCGTTCACAGACAGGATTGGCTGTTCCACCCTCGACCTCCAGAATGCAATCGCGGATTCATCTAAAATTCAGAATGTGGTTGTATATTCCAGGCGCTCTCGAGAGGGGTCGAGAAGTACATTTGCGGAGGAGGGTCACAATCATGACGCGCAATAAAAAGGCGGCGATGTTGGCAGGGGCATTGATTTTGGCGGGGATTGCAGCGGCGGCGGGGGCTTCGGGCTACCACGTGGTGAAGACCATTGCGATTGGCGGCGACGGCGGCTGGGACTACGTCACGACGGACAGCGACGCGCGGCGGGTGTACGTTTCCCATGCCACGCACGTGGTGGTGCTGGACGCGGATTCGGGCGCCAAAGTCGGCGACATTCCCGACACGCAGGGAGTGCACGGCGTCGCGCTGGCGCCGGAGCTGGGCCGCGGGTTCGTGAGCAACGGGCGCGCGGATAGCGTGACCATCTTCGACATGAAGACGCTGGCCACCATCTCGACGGTGCCGACCGGCGGGAAGAATCCCGACGCGATTTATTACGATGCGGCGACGAAGCGAGTGTTCGCGTTCAACGGTCGCAGCGCGAATGCCACGGCCATTAATGCGGCGGACGGCAAAGTGGCCGGAATGGTGGAAGCGGGAGGCAAGCCGGAATTTGCGGTGGGAGAAGGGAAGGGGCGCATCTTCGTCAACATCGAGGACAAATCTGAGCTGCTGGAAATTGACGCGGAAAAATTGGCGGTGCTGCATCGCTGGCCGCTGAAGCCGTGCGTCGAGCCATCGGGGCTGGCATTTGACGCCGCGCATCGTCGGTTGTTCGCGGTGTGCGACAACAAGATGATGGTCATCGTCAACGCCGACAGCGGAAAGATTGTGGCCACGCCGCCCATCGGCGAGGGGCCGGACGCGGCGGGTTTCGATCCCGCGACGCAGTATGCTTTCAGCTCGAATGGCGGCTCGGGCACGATGACGGTGATTCACGAGGATTCGCCGGACAAGTTCACCGTCGTCGAAGAAGTGCCTACGCAAAAGTACGCGCGCACGATGGCGGTGGACTTGAAGACGCACAATATTTTTCTGCCCATTGCTGAGTTCGAAGCCAAAGCGGCGCCTGGCGAGCACCGGCCGCCGATGAAAGGGAACACTTTCGGGGTATTGCTCGTAGGGAGATAGTGAGGGGCGATGTCCGGTCTTGCGGCGGGGCGTCCCATGAACGGACAATGGACGCGCTCGGGGAGTAGAATTCTAATCGTAAAGCAAACTGCTGCAAAGACTTAGCCTCAGTTCCCGATGGGCGGGGACATGCACTGATTCATTCAGAATTGTCCCCCGAGGTGTGCGGATGACGACTTTCTGGCAAGACGTGCGGTATGCGCTGCGGATGATCGCCAAATCTCCCAGCTATGCGGCCATAACTATCCTCACGCTAGCGCTGGGAATTGGCGCCAACACCACCATTTTCAGCTGGATTAACGGGACGCTGCTGAATCCCATCCCTGGGCTGGCCAGCCCGAGCGAAGTGGTGGCGCTGTCGCTGGCCACCGGCGCGGAGAATCCCTTTCCATTCACCTATCCGGACCTGGACGCGGTGCGCAACGGCCAGCAAAGTTTCACCGGGCTGACCGGCGTAGGCATGACGGCCATGAGCATGACCGGCAAGGGCAAGCCGCAGCGCGTCTGGGGACTGGTAGTGTCGGCGAACTATTTCGACGTGCTGGGCGTGCGGCCCATCATGGGGCGCTCGTTTCTGCCGGAAGAGGACACCAAGCCGGGAGGCGCGCCGGTGGTGGTGATCAGCTACCGGCTATGGCAGACGCATTTCGGGGGGCGGAAGGACATCATCGGGCAGACCATGGCGCTGAACGAGCATTCCTACACAGTCATTGGCGTGACACCGGCGATTTTTCAGGGCAGCCAGACGGGATTGCGCTCGGATTTGTTCATGCCCATCATGATGGAATCGCTGGTGCTGTCGCAGGGCGATTTGATCCATGACCATCATTATTTCTGGGTCAGTGTGCTTGGGCGGTTGAAGCCCGGAGTGACGCCGCAGCAGGCGCAGGAAGAAATGACCGTGCGGCTGAAGCCGGAAGTGAAAGATTTTCCGGAAGAACACCGCGGGCACGACAGCGTGACGGTGTATCCGCTGTGGCGCGCGCCGTTTGGCGCGAACGGATTTTTTTCCACGTTTCTGCCGATGCTGATGATCATTTCCGGGCTGGTGCTGCTGCTGGCCTGCGCCAACGTGGCCAACCTGATGCTGGTGCGCAGCGTGGCGCGGCGGCGGGAGATCGCCATTCGCATGTCGCTGGGGGCCAGCCGCTGGCGGCTGGTGCGGCAACTGCTGGTGGAAAGCATTGTGCTGGCGCTGGCGGGCGGGGTCGTCGCGCTGGTGATCACGGTGTGGACCGCGGGTTCGATGATGCGGTTTGTGCCGCAAACGGATTTTCCATTTTTTCTGCCCATCCAGACGGACCGCACCGTGCTGCTGGCCACGCTGGGCATTTCGCTTTTGACCGGAATCATTTTCGGAATTCTGCCGGCGCTCCGCGCTTCGGGCGAAGCGCCGGTGGCGGTGTTGAAGGAAGACGCCGGGGCCGCCGGGGGCGGGCGGGGCAAAGCGCGGCTGACCAGCGGGCTGGTGGTGGCGCAGATTTCTCTTTCGCTGTTGCTGCTGATCTGCGCCGGGCTGTTCATCCGCAGCTTCATCAGCGCGCAGCAAATCACCACGGGATACAACTCCCATAATGTCTTGATTGCCTCCTATGATTTGTTCACCGCGGGATATGACGACGCGCGCGGTACGGAATTCGACCGCGAGTTGCTGCGACGGCTGGAGACCATGCCGGGCATACAGTCGGTGGCGCTGACCACGCGCGTGCCGTTGGGATTCGGCGGTGGCTCGACGGCGGTGAAGCCGGAAGGCTACGTGCCGCCTCCGAATGTGTCCATGGAAACGCAGGTGGCGCTGATTTCTCCGAAATATTTCCAGATGATGCAGATTCCCATCAACCAGGGGCGGGAATTCACGGTCCAGGACGGAAAACAATCGCAGCGCGTGACCATCGTGAACGAAACTTTCGTGGAGCGCTACTGGCCGAAGCAGGAAGCCATCGGCAAGCAAGTGGAATCGGATTTGACGCACGAGAAATTTACGGTGGTGGGCGTGGCGCGCAACACCAAATACAACCAACTGAACGAAGCGCCTATCCCGTTCATCTATCTGCCGCTCGAGCAGGTGTACCGCTCGACGGTGATCATTAATGCGCGCACCACCGCCGAGCCGCTGGCCATGGGCAAGCTGGTGGAAAAAGCGGTGCACGACTTGAACGCCGACATCGTAGTGTTCGACATCACCACTCTGGAATTGCGCGAGCAACTCTCTACCATCGGACTGCGCATCGCCGGAACATTCGTCGGCGCGTTCGGAATACTGGCGCTGGTCCTGGCGGCGGTGGGAATTTACGGCGTCACGTCGTACACCACGCGGCAACGCACGCATGAAATCGGCATCCGCGTGGCGCTGGGGGCCACCCGGTCGGACGTTCTGCGGCTGGTCCTGGGCCGGGGCATGATCCTGACGGCGATCGGGCTGGTGCTGGGGCTGGGGCTATCCTTCGGGGTCACCCGCTTCATGAAGTCCCAACTGCTGGGAGTCACCAGCACGGATGCGTTGACGTTCATTGTTGTGGCGCTGTTGCTGAGCTTCGTGGCGTTGGTGGCCTGCTTCGTGCCGGCGCGGCGGGCCATGCGCGTGGATCCCATGGTGGCGCTGCGGTACGAGTGACAATTTGCGTCAGGAGCCGTAGGGTGCAGCCGGGCCCAGCCATACCGTTACCTACCGCACCATTCCCATTTTGGGAATGACCTATTTGCTGGCTACAATTCGCACGCACCGCCTCCTCGCGGCTTCCCTCACACTAATTGGTTGACACGAAATATAAATTGGAACACCATTAAGCATTCAGCTAATGCTCCTCCTGTGCGTCCTCCTGGATGCGCACAGTCGGGCGTCAGAGGTGGGGAATTGACCCTGCGCACCGACAGAACTCCAAAAGGGTTTTACCGCGAACTAGCGAGCGCGCTGCCGCTGGGAACGGCCATCATTCATCTGCCAGATACTCAGGATCCCGGCACGTGGAAATTGCTGGCGTGCAACACCATCGCCACGCACATCGCCGGCGCTTCTGTATCTGATCTCCTTGAGCTGCCGTTCGCCCATGCCGTTTCGCAAAGCCTGACCGTCAAGCTGGCGAAATTGTGCGCCCGGGGAATGCTGCGAGGGCGGCCGGTGACGCTGGGACAGGTGCGCAAGCGCAGCCCGTCGGGATCGCAGGAGGTGTACATGGCCAGGGCCGTGGCCCTGCCGGGCAGTTGCGTTGGGCTCCTGTTCGAGGACGTGTCGCTGCTGAGCACCAGCACGGTAGCGCGCTTGGAGACGGAATCGCTGCTGCACCATATGTGCGGGGCAGCCGGAGCCATCCTGTGGCGCGCCGATCCGATCACGCTGCAATTCAGCCACGTCATGCCCAATGCCAAGAAGGTGCTGGGCTACTGGATCGAAAGGTGGCGCACGGAGATAAACTTCTGGAAGAACCATGTGCACCCGGATGATTGGATCATGGTGCAGAGCGAGTGCGCCAGGGCGGCGGCAAACGGCCACAAGAGGGAATTTGATTGCCGCATGTACTCCGCGGAAGGGATGGTCCACTGGTTTCGCGTGTACGTGCAGAGAACCGAGCTCCCGGCGGGGCGAACGGCGCTGAACGGCGTGATGGTGGACATCACCGACCAAATGAACGAGCGCGCCGCGCGAAAGCTATCCGCGCAACTGATGCAAACGCAAGAGCAGGAACGCAAGCGGATCAGCCGGGATTTGCACGACAGCGTGGGGCAATACCTCACCGGATTGAAACTCAGCCTGGCGGGGTTGCGAAGCCGGGTGGATTGCCGGGGAGAGTTACGGGAGAAGCTGCAGGAATGCCTGGGCCTGACGGAGAAGTGCATTGAAGAAGTGCGCTCGGTGTCCCACAACCTGTACCCGCCGGAGGTGGAAATGATGGGACTGATTCCGGCGCTGCGGTCTTATGCCAGGCATTTCGCGGAACGCGCGGCGATCAAGGTGGTGATGGAACTGCCGGAGAATAACGAGCGGCTGGAGAGCGACCAGGAGATTGCGCTGTTCCGCATTGCACAGGAAAGCCTGACCAATATTCAGCGGCATGCGCAGGCCGGCTCGGCGCGCTTGGGCCTGGAATTTACGGCGAAAACCATCACGCTGGAGATCGGGGACACCGGCGTAGGGATGGATCCCGGCACGCTGGAATTTCCTGAGCGCGGCACGGAACAACATGGGATCGGGCTGATGAAAATGCGCGAGCGAGTACATGATTTGGGAGGCCGGTTGGAGATCGAATCGAATGAAAAGGGGACCCTGGTACGGGCGCAAATTCCGCGGCACCACAATGCGGCGAAAATCGAAGAGCCGCTGGAAGCGCAGAGCGGCTCGACACGGCGGTCCAGGCCCAGGAATGTCCGGCGGCCGGCCAAGCGCGCGCAGCGCAGCGAGTCTCATTGAATTGCTCCAGGCCCGGCAGTCGGCATAAGTGCATCCCGCGGCCCACTGCGGGCCGGCCCGAACGAGAATGGCATGAACGCGAAGCGACTGGACTGCGGCGAGGGAAAGGATATGAAGGCAAAAAACAAGCCACGGGGCCGGACACCCAAGACCCGCATCGCGCGGCCGGGCACGGTCAGCACGAATGAAGATCTATTGATCGCCGCCATTGGGGCTTCGGCGGGGGGAATCGAGGCATTTTCCGAATTGATCAGGAATCTGCCGCCGGACACGGGCATGGCTTTCGTCTTCATACTGCACATGGATCCCAAGCACCACAGCATGTTGACGGAGCTGCTTTCCAGAGAAACGAGAATGAAAGTGGTGGAAGTGGAAAACGAGATGAAGGTGGCGGCCAATCAGGTGTTTGTGATCCCGCCAAACGCGAGCATGTCCATTTCCGATCACATACTGCGGCTGCAGCCGCGCGAAGAGTCGCGGGGCGGGCATATGACCATAGATTTGTTTATGCGCGCGCTGGCGCGACAGCGGGGCCACCGTGCCATCGGCGTAATCCTTTCCGGATCGGGAACCGACGGAACACTGGGCCTGGCGGAGATTCAGGCGCATGGCGGGGTGACGTTTTCGCAAGACGAAACCACGGCCAAGCATGACGGCATGCCGCGAAGCGTGATTGCCGCGGGCTGTGTGGATTACGTGCTACCGCCGAAAAGGATCGCCTATGAACTGGCGCGAATCGCGCGCCACCCGTATGTGGCCACGCGGCAATTCCCGGAAGAAATCGAGCCAGGCCAAACGGAGAGCGCCGCGCTGAACATCATCTTCCAACTGCTGCGCCGGGGAACGGGCGTGGATTTCACCCATTACCGGCAGACCACCATTCTGAGGCGCATTCGGCGACGCATGGTGGTTCACAACATCGATTTGCTGGAAGAGTATGTGAAATACATGCAGGTGAACCCCGCGGAGGTGAAAGCGCTGTACCAGGACGTGCTCATCAGCGTAACCAGTTTTTTCCGCAACCCGCGCGTGTTCGAAGCCTTGAAAAAGAAAGTATTCCCCGGCGTTCTGAAGGATCCCACTCCGAACAGAGTCATCCGCATCTGGACACCGGCGTGCGCCTCCGGGGAAGAGACCTACTCGATTGCCATCGCGCTGCTGGATTTCCTTGGCGACAGGGCGGCACAGCATGCCATCCAGATTTTCGGGACGGACGTGAGCGAAGCAAATATCGTCAAGGCCCGCGAGGGGATGTACCCGGCGAATATTCAAGGCGACATTTCTGCGGGGCGATTGAGGCGCTACTTCACGGCAGCGGACGGCGGCTACCGCATCAGCAAGACCGTTCGCGATCTATGCATTTTTGCGCAGCACAACGTGCTGAACGATCCGCCGTTTTCGCAGATGAACCTGATCTGCTGCCGCAACCTGCTGATCTTTCTCGAACCCGTGCTGCAGAACAAATTGATTGCCCTGTTTCACTACGCCAGCAGGCCCGGCGGCTATCTGGTTCTGGGAACGTCGGAGGGCTTGGGCACTTCAACCAACCTGTTCGAGTCCGAAGACCGCGTGCTGCGAATCTTCACGAAGAAGTCCACCGCGGTGCGCCCGCCGGTCACCTTCGCAGTGGACCGCCAAGGGCAGCGTTTTGGGTACAGCGCGGGGAAACTGGCGGCGCGCGCTCCGGAAACAAACTGGGATTACCTGGAAGGGCAGAGGGAATTCGACCGCCGGCTGCTGAGCCAGCATTCACCGGCGGCCATCCTGGTGAATCAGGACCTGGAAATCATCCACTCTCGAGGAAACGTGACACGGTACTTAAAGTTGTCGCCCGGGCGCGCCAGCCTGAACATTTTGAAAATGGCGCGGGAAGGGTTGCTGATGGACCTGCGCAACGCCATCGGCCGGGCCAAGAAGGACAAAGTGCCAGTCAGCAAACATAACGTTCGGATCCGGGAGGGAAATGGGACCGGCGGCAAGCGAGGCGGCGATTCGACCCGCTCCGTGAATCTGGAAGTGACTCCCATGGACGTCGGCGGCCTGAGGGAAGGCTATTACATGATTGTGTTTCAGGACGCCCCGCAGAAAGCGAAACAGGGGCCGAGAGCGGTGACAGGGAAGGCATCCGAGGGAGTGGCAAAGAGGGTCTCCAGGCTGGAGCAGGAGTTGTCCACCACCAAGGAGTATCTGGAGTCGGTGATCGAGTCGCAGGAGGCCACCAACGAAGAGTTGCAATCGGCCAACGAAGAAATCCTCTCCAGCAACGAGGAGCTGCAAAGCATGAACGAAGAGCTGGAGACAGCCAAGGAAGAATTGCAGTCCACCAACGAAGAATTGAACACCGTGAACGATGAGCTGCGCGACCGCAACCTGGAGATTTCCTATGTGAATTCCGATTTGAGCAGCCTGATAGCCAGTATCGGGATTGCCGTGGTGCTGGTGGGTGGCGATTTGACGATCCGACGGATTACCCCGCAGGCGCAAAAAGTCCTGGGGCTGATTCCCGCGGATGTAGGCCGGCCGCTGGCAAATATAAATCCCTCCATCGAAATTCCGGATTTTCAGCAGATGGTGATGCAAGTGACGGCACGCGCGCGCATGCTGGAGAAAGAAGTGGCAGATCGCCATGGCGCGAACTTCCTGCTCCGCATTCTCCCCTATGAAATCGAACACGGCAGAATTGATGGCGCGGTGATTACGCTGGTGGAGATCCCCACGCGCGCCTCCGCCGCCTGCGCCGAGCCCAGCAATTAAGTTCCGCCAGCGGCTGCAAACGGCCCTTGAACCCAAACCGCAATATGCCGATAGTATCCCAATGTCAACCGGCAGCCGTGAACAACCGATACAAGCTCTCTCCAGCCAGGAGCCACGCTTCGATCCGCCCTCTCTCGACGCCGTCTTCAAGCCGCGCAGCATCGCCGTCATCGGAGCCACGGACCGCGAACGCAGCGTGGGGCGCACCGTCCTGCTGAATTTGAACGTGCCCACTTCACCAGCGAAACTTTTTGCCGTAAATCCCAAGCGCACGGAAGTGATCGGAGTGCCGAGCTATCCCTCGATCGCAAAGGTGCCGGAGGCGGTGGACCTGGCGGTGATTGTGACGCCTGCGGCGATGGTACCGGGAGTGGTGGGTGAATGTATTGACGCCGGGGTGGGCGCGGCGGTGGTGATCACCGCGGGATTCCGCGAGCGTGGGCCGCAGGGAGAAGCGCTCGAGAAACAATTGGCGGCGCAATTGCGCCGCGGGCACATGCGGTTGATTGGGCCGAACTGCCTGGGAGTGATGAATCCCGTGACGGGCATGAACGCCACGTTTGCGCAGACCATTGCGCGGCCCGGCAACGTGGCGTTTTTGAGCCAGAGCGGAGCGCTGCTGACGGCGATATTGGGCTGGAGCTTGAAGGAGCAGGTGGGCTTCAGCACCTTTGTTTCCACCGGCTCGATGCTGGATGTGGGCTGGGGCAACTTGATTGATTATTTCGGGGACGACGCGCACACCAAGAGCATTCTGATTTACATGGAGGCCATTGGAGACGCGCGGTCGTTCCTGTCGGCGGCGCGCGAAGTATCGCTGACGAAACCGATTATCGTGCTGAAGGCCGGGCGGTCGGAGGCAGCTTCCAAGGCGGCGGCTTCTCACACCGGCGCGCTGACGGGCAGCGACGACGTGCTGGAGGCGGCGTTTCGGCGCATCGGAGTGCTGCGCGTGGATTCGATTTCAGATTTGTTTTACACCGCGGAGGTGCTGAGCAAACAGCCGCGGCCGCGCGGGCCGAAGCTGACGATTCTGACCAATGCCGGCGGGCCGGCGGTGCTGGCGACGGACGCGTTGATCGGCAGAGGCGGGGAACTGGCGGCACTGGCACCGGAAACCATGGAGGCGCTAAACAAACTGTTGCCTAAGCACTGGAGCCACGGGAATCCTATCGACATTCTGGGCGATGCGGATGCGGAGCGCTACGGCCGCGCGATTGAAATTGCGCTGGCGAATCCCGGCAGCGACGGGTTGCTGATCGTGCTGGCGCCGCAGGGCATGACCGATCCGCGGGGCGTGGCCGAACGTGTGAAGGCCCAGGCGAAAGACAGCCCGATACCCGTGCTGGCCAGTTGGATGGGCGGGCAGGAAGTGGCCGCAGGCGAAGCGGTGCTGAATGGCGCGGGGATTCCCACATTTGGGTATCCGGATACGGCTGCGCGCGTGTTCCAGCTGATGTGGCGGTACAGCTACAACCTGCGCGGCATTTATGAAACGCCGGCGCTGGCCGACGACGCACAGGGCAGCGCCGTCTCCAGCCGCGAGGCCGGAAAGCTCATCGCCGCGGTGAGCGGCAGCGGACGCACCTTGCTCACCGAATTCGAATCGAAAAAGCTGCTGGGCGCCTACGGCATTCCGACGGTGGAGACTCTGGTGGCCAGCAATGATGAAGCAGCCGTGGCTGCGGCGCGCAAGCTCGGTTTTCCCGTGGTGCTGAAGTTGCATTCCGAAACCATCTCGCACAAGACCGATGTCGGCGGCGTGAAGTTGAATCTCGCCGATGCGGAAGCCGTGCGACGCGCGTACCGGGAAATCGAAGCGGGTGTCCGCGCGAAGGGTGCCGAGCATTTTCTGGGCGTCACCGTGCAGCCGATGGTGATCTCGCGCGGGTATGAATTAATTGTAGGCAGCACCACCGACGCGCAATTCGGTCCGGTGATTATTTTCGGTACCGGCGGCGAACTGGTGGAAGTCTATCGCGACCGAGCGCTGGCTCTGCCGCCACTGAATACGACACTGGCGCAGCGACTGATGGAGCAGACGCGCATCTACAAAGCACTTCAAGGCGTGCGTGGAAGAAAGCCGGTGGAATTGGACGCGCTCGAATCGTTGCTGGTGCGATTCAGCCGGTTGGTGATCGAGAATCCGCGGATCAAGGAGGCGGACATCAACCCGCTGATGGCCGGCCCGGAGCAACTCCTGGCCCTCGATGCGCGCTTCGTGCTGCATCCCGCGGAAACCGCTGATTCCGAATTGCCGCGGCCAGCGATCCGGCCCTATCCGGTTCAATACGTTTCGTCGTGGAAGATGAAGGACGGAACGTCCGCGACTATCCGGCCCATCCGGCCCGAAGATGAGCCGGCGCTAGTGAAATTTCACCAGTCGCTATCCGAGCGCAGCGTTTATTTCCGCTATTTTCATGCTGCCAAGCTGAGCCAGCGAATCGCGCACGAACGGCTGACGCGCGTCTGTTTTCTCGATTACGACCGCGATATCGCTCTGCTGGCCGAGGCGGCCACAGAGCCGCAAGGGCGCGAGATTCTGGGCATCGCGCGGATGAGCAAGTCGCACGGGCACGATACCGCCGAAGTGGCCGTGCTGATCAGCGATAAATTTCAGCGCCGCGGGCTGGGCATCCAGCTGCTGCGCCGGCTGCTGGATGTGGCACGAGACGAACATCTGGACGGAGTGCACGCCTATATCCTCGATGAAAACGTCGAAATGCAGGCGCTCATGCGCAAGGTAAGCTTCGAGGTGAGGCCAACCGACGATCCCACCGTGCTCTACGCTGCCCTCAGCCTGAAATCCGCCTAGTGGGCAGCAAGTCCATCCCGTTCCGCACTTCACGATTCCCTAATTGATATTCCTGTCCGCCCACGCCCGTAAAATCCGTCCCACCGAATCAGAACGACCGAATATCAGGATGAAACCGGGGTCGCCCGATGGCGCCCTGTGCGTGCAGGGAGTGTGCACGGGAAAAAGCGGGGGCATGGAGAATTTGAAGCTGGTCATGGACTTACCGACCTCTTGGAACGTGCGCCTTATCGCGGAGTCTGGCTGAATCTGTCCAAAAGTGAACAGGCGGGTATTTCATCTCGTGGCATCGTTCGTGCACAGGCCCGCGGGATTTGTCGCGAGATTCAAGGCGTACGAGCCATGTTCCAGAATGGGATAGTGAGCGAGCTGGCCTGCAGGATAGGGTTTGAGCATGAGAACTCGGCCCCGAACCTGAAGTGCAGCAAACGCTTCCATTCAGTCGTGGAAGTTGACTCCCCCTTTCGATGCATGCGTGAGATTGGTTACAGCGAATTGTGACCAGTGGCACAGAATCGCAAACAGTAGAAATTTATAATCCGCGCGAAAATGTTCCACGCAAGTTCAAGTGCGGTCCCTCGATGCAGGGGTGGAGGAGATGCCCATGGGGAGCGTTTTAATGCGTCGGTTGGCTCCGTTCCATCGGATTGCTTTTCTGCTGTTGATTGCCAGCGCGCTGGCCCTGCCGGCAGCAGGGCAGGAGAAGAAAGCCTCCCCAGCAGGCGGCGCCGAATCCACTTACGTCGGTGCGGATACCTGCAAGACCTGCCACGAAGATATTTACAAGGGCTGGGAGAGCAGCCCGCACTGGAAGACCACCCTTGACAGCCACGCAGATAAATCCAAGCACGGCTGCGAAGCCTGCCACGGGCCGGGAAGCGCGCACGTGGAAGGAGGCGGCGACAAGACCAAGATCTTTACCTTCAAAGATGCCTCGACCAAAGAGATCAGCTCGCGCTGTCTCTCCTGCCACCAGGGCGGGACTGAACACAGGAAGGCCATCAATTCCCTGCATGCTCAGAATGGGGTGAGCTGCATCTCCTGCCACTCGCCGCACCACCCCAAGACCTCGGAATTCCTGCTCTCCCAAAAGCAACCGGAACTCTGCTTCGGCTGCCATCTTCAGCAGAAGACCCAGTTCAATATGCCCTTCCGGCACCGCGTCAACGAAGGCCTGATTCAGTGCAGCGACTGCCACAACGTGCACGGCACAGTCAGACCGCACCAGGTGCGGAGTTCAGCGGCGCAGGATGCCCCGTGCTTCACCTGTCACGCGGACAAACAGGGACCGTTCGTGTTCGAGCATGACCCGGTGAAAACCGAAGGGTGCCAGTCGTGCCACATGCCTCATGGCGGGCCGAACCCGCACATGCTAAAGGTGAGCACCGTCAACCTGCTTTGCGTGCAATGCCACACCACTTCAAGCTTCAGCGCAGCGCCCGGGACGCCTTCCTTCCACAACCAGGCGACACAATTCCAGGCCTGCACCATGTGTCACACCACTGTCCACGGCTCGAATTTCGATCGGTTCTTTTTCAAGTAGAGGACGCAATGAGCTGCTCGGCCGACTGGCGAATAACTTGGAGCCGAAAGCGGGAACCGCAAGAGGAATTCAGTTTTGAGCGGAGAGGTGAAATGCCATGAGCATCCGCGGTGGAATTCGATCCGCGATTTTTGCAGCAGTGGTGATGACCGCCTCGCTGGCGCCCGTTTGCCGCGCGCAGGATGAGAATAAGGGCATCATCTGGGGCACATACAACGTGCAGCAGTCGGTGGAGGCCGGGTACCGTCAGAACTGGGTGAATGGCGACCAGGCTACCTACGACACTTTTGTCAATTACGCCAGCGGACTCCGCCTGCTGGACTACACGCTGGACATGCGCTCGATCGATCATAACGGGTTTCTCTTCGACAACCTGAGCTTCAGCAACTTCGGCTATGGCGGCGATCCGAACGACGTGACTCGCCTGCGGGTGAACAAGAACAAGTGGTACGATTTTCGCGGTCTCTTCCGAAGAGACAAGAACAACTGGGATTGGAGACTGCTGGCGAATCCATTCAACCCGGCAAGCACGGTGGTGCCGGCTCCGCCGATTGCCACGCCCATCCTGGCATCCCCCCACGCGCTAGACCTTGTCCGCCGCATGCAGGATTACAACCTGACGCTGTTTCCGCAATCCCGGCTGCGCTTCCGTGTGGGCTACTCCCACTATGTGAACGAAGGGCCGGCCTTCACCACCCTCGATGGCGGAACCGAGCCGTTGCTGAACCAGAATGTCAAATACACCTCCAATTCATACCGGGCCGGCGTGGATTTCCGTGTCCTTCCGCGTACCACGCTCTCTTATGACCAGTTTCTGGTGTACAATAAGCAAGACACTTTTACCTTCGATCACATTCCGCAGCCCTCGCCGCTTTTCAACAACGGCGCTTACCAGATCAGCCCCGCCAGCGGCCCGTTTTCACCGGTGGATTTGGGAATCGTATGGGCGGGCAACAGTCCCTGCGCCGCGCCGATCACCAATCCGGCCACCACTCCGCCCACGGTGAGAGCCAATTGCAACGGATATTTCAACGGAACTTTCAACGGCGCGCCGCTGCCGGGCTATTCGAATTTCCAGAAACCGCGCGTGTCCTTGATGACGGAACGCTTCAGCTTTCAATCCGCCTACTTCCATAAATTCGAGATGAGCGGCGCGATCGGTTACAGCAGCGGCGATAACACCATCAATGATTATCTCGAGACCGTGGACGGATTCGCCAGCCGCACCGCGGCGCGCGGGAGCCTCACCAGCGGGCCTGCGAAGGCCAAGCGCATTTCCGTGAACGCCGACTGGTCGGGGGTCTACTCCCTCACGGACAAGTTGCGACTGGTGGACACTTTCCGGTTCGACAACTTCCGCATTCCCGGCATATGGAACGAGTCGGCTTTCAACCTGTTCAATGTACCGGCCCCCGCGCCTCCGCCGGTTTTGAATGGCATGCTGCTGCCAATATCCACCATAGTGCTGACGCCGGGAAATTTCGGTGCCGTCTGCCCACCGCCGTTTACCGGGGCCAACTGCCCGCAGCACAGCTCCAGCTCGCTGGCCGATTTCGAGAACCAAGTCTTTCAGCGCTGCCTGGGGCAGGACCTGAAGTCGAATACATTTCAGGTGCAATATGATTTCACGCGCCGGCTGAGCGGCCGGATCGGCTACCAGTACACTCACAGGCAGATCGCCAATTTCACATCCATCTTCGATGTGCTGGAGACTTATTTCCCCGGCGGCGGCGGCAATGCTGCCAATCACTTCCTCGCCGCCCGCGCCGATTGCTCGCCGGTGGCAGGCGCCCCTCTTCCTAACAACCTGCCACCGAACTGCACCCTGAATGCTGACGGCTCGGTTAGCGAAGTCGGGCCGGACGCCACTTTCGATACGGCACGCAATGTGACGACTATCAACGAAAACCTCCTGCTGGCAGGAATCACTGCCCGTCCGATTGACAAGCTGCGCATTACGGGAGATTTCGGCATCGGCTACAACGACAACTCTTTTACTCGCACCAGCCCGAGGCAAGTGCAGAGCTACAAGGTTCATGCCAGCTACCGCCCGCAGCCCTGGGCCACGATTGACGGCGGGATTACCATTCATGAAAATCGCGATAATGTCAGTGGGACCGTTGGTTGCCCGACAGGTGTTGATCCTGCCCTCACTTGCCCTTCGCCGGTGAACAATCTGGAACACGATCGGACCTACAGCTTCAACGTCCTCCTTTCACCGAATCCGCGTCTGTCGGTTGATTTTGGATACAACTACTGGGACTACTACACGCAAATTGACATCTGCTATGCCAGCGGCGTGGTGAATCCGGGCGTAACTACCACGCCCTGCCCGAGCGGCAGCGGTTCACCCGTGCCGCTGGGGGCCCAGTCCGTATACAGCAGCACCAGCCACTATCCATACGCCAACATGATGTGGAAAGTGATGAAGCGCGTCACCGTGGGACTGGGGCTCGGTGGAAATTTTGTCCGCGGGACTTCGCTGTACTTTAATCAGCCGCAATTCGCCGCCGCGCCAGCGCCCGCGTTGGGGCAGGTTTCGCTCAACACCCTGTCGCCCACCGGCACGCTCGATTTCAACTACTTGAACCCCCACAGCCTGATTGCAGTTGATATCTACAAAGGGCTGTCCTATAAGATGGCGTGGAATTACTACGGGTTCAATACCAAGGGGCCGAGCGATCCTACTACGCTGGCACCGCTTGGATCGCGTGACTACAACGGGAGCACGGGTACCTTCTCGCTCCGTTACGTCTTCTGAAACGGGGGGCGAGTTCGTCCGGCACAAAGTGATCTCTTCCGGCATTTCCTTGAGGAGGAACAAATGATTCAACGGTTCGCTCATATCCTTCGCACTGGATTCCTGGCCGCGGCGGTTCTTCTTCTCCTCGGTGCTCCGTTGCACGCTCAAGGGGACGGGGCGGGGCTGTTCAAGACCAAATGCGCTGCTTGCCACGGAGCCGATGGCAGCGGCGACACGGCCATGGGCAAGACGCTGAAGATTCGCGACCTGCGTTCTGCCGATGTCCAGAAGCAGACCGACGCCCAACTGACCGAAATCACCACCAACGGCAAGGGAAAGATGCCGGCCTACAAGGGCAAGCTGACCGACGAGCAGATCAAGCAATTGGTCGCAGTAATACGCGACTTGGCCAAAAAGAAGTAAGTAAATTCGTTGAGCGCCATCCGCGAGCAACCCGATCACGGAGAGTTCCGACCGGTCGAAAATTCTTGTGAACATACCGCCTCCGCAAACTCTGCTCATCATGTTCCTCGGAATTTGCTGTGTCCTCATCGCCATCGTGATTGCCCGGCCGTCCCTGACGGCCAGCCGCGAGGGGAAGATTTTTACATTCCTGGCTTTTTTCGTGCTCCCGGTTGCCAGCAGCGTGTTCGCCGCGTCCCAACACGTCGAGCGCTCCAAGCGCACCGCCTTCTGCCTCACCTGTCACATCATGGAACCCTATGGCAGAAGTCTCCTTGTTGACGATCGCAACTACCTTGCCGCACAGCACTTTCAGAATCACCGCATCCCGGTTGAGGAAGCCTGTTTTACCTGCCACACCGATTACGCTCTCTACGGCGACGTGCGCGCCAAATTCCGCGGCTTGCGTCACATCTACATCCAATACCTTGGGACGCCGCCGAGTCCAGAAAGCATCAAGCTTTATTCGCCGTACAACAATCGCGAATGCCTGCACTGCCATCTCGGGGCACGTTCATTCCAGAGCAACGAAATTCATACCGCCATTCTTGACTCGCTCAAGAGCAATGAGGTGTCCTGCCTCACCAGCGGCTGCCACGACGTGGTCCACAACGTCGGTACGCTTGGCAAAATGAAGTTCTGGAGTCCCCAGCCATGAAATTGAGCCACATGGGAGTTCAGCGTGCGATGCAATTTTCCGGGGTGCTCATTCTGGTCGGCCTGCTGACGGAAATTGTTACTCTCGTCTGGGAGAAGCCCCTGGCGTTCCTGGTGTTTGTAGGCATCGGGGGAGGGCTGGTGATCGCCGGGATTCTCGTTTATTTGTACTCGCTTGTCGCCGGAGGATCGGGAACAAGCGCCTCGACACATCCAAGCCGCGACTAGTCTCAAATTGTTTCGGCGGTAGGAACTCAAGCGGACGATTTGCGCGGTTGGCGGGAACCCGTCATGCGGCTGCAGCTCTCTTGAGGATTTTCGCGATGGGAAATTCCATAAAGCGCGACTGCAGGATCACTCCGGCATTCCCCACATACACCAGAATAAACGCCGTGGCGCAATCCCGGCACAACCAATAGTGCTGCGCGTGATGCAAATTCCCCACGCCGTCCATGGTGTCCTCGATCGTCGCGGACGTGTCTGATGCGGCGACAAATCGAAAGAACTTGCCGCCGGCGAGACAGTCAAACGGCTGTGAACATGCCCGATTGGCACATTGCCCAATCATTGCTTGCCCCCCCATTCCGGAATTTCTTGCTTTTGAATTTCAGAAGATGACCGCCGCTGTGGTGGTGCCCACAGGTGCGGGTTCAACTTTGGCGTTTGCGCGCTCGATTTCAAGCTTGCCAATGGTCGCCAGCAGCCATCTCTTCATGGCGTTCTCGATTTCGTTCTGATCGCTCCAACGATAGAGCGAATCCAGAGTCTCTCCCTTTTCCGTCAAAGGAATGTGACGGCAGGGGACAGCTTGCTTGCGGTCCTCGGGCGGCACAAATTCCATCAGGAAGCATTCCCGGCAGGGGGAAGGGTGATCCTTTTGGTCATAATTCATGCATGTGGGCGAATCTTCGAACACGAAATGCGCACGCCATGGTTCTCGCGGTGACCTGCCGTACCCGCCTTTCTCAAGGTAGTTCAGCTCAAATTTGAGCATTTCCAGAGGATCGCGTTCGTCGTGTGCCATATGGCACCTCCAAGCTCCAATCATTATCTTCCCCTTGCCGTCACGGGTGCTGTGACCAAAATCACGCGTCATGGTGACCGCTGTCACTGCCACATTTTGGATGCACGGTCACAGTGCAATGGGTTCATTGGGGCAGAAGTGGAGCCCGGTTAGCCGTATGTCCAAGAGAATGTGGGTAGTTCCAGCGGCCGAGAGAGGTATAATGCGCGCCGGGGTTGTCATGCGTGCTCCCTACGGTCTGGAAATTATCGAGAGTTGCATGAATTGCCCTCACCACGAGGACAGGCTCTTCTGCAACCTTCCCCCACCGGCCATCCAGCGGCTTTCGACCATTACGTCCCCGGCCACTTATCCGAAAGGGGCGACACTATTTGTCGAAGGGCAACAGCCGCGTGGCGTTTTCATCATATGCAATGGCAAGGTGAAACTTTCCACTTCATCAGCGGACGGCAAGACGCTCATCCTGCGCATTTCCGAAGTGGGTGAAGTGCTGGGCCTGGCCGCTACGGTTTCCGGCAAACCTTACCAGGCCACTGCGGATGTGCTGGAGCCCACGCAGGCGAATTACATCCCACGAAATGACTTTTTAAATTTCCTCCGCGAACACGGCGAGGTGGCTATCCGTGTGGCTCAGCAGTTGAGTGAAAACTATTACCACGCCCTGTCGGAAATGCGCACCATCGGGCTGTCACACTCCGCTGCCGAAAAGCTGGCGCGGTTTATTCTGGACTGGTGCGCGCAGCACGAGACCAAGGACGGGGACGACAAAGCCAGGCTGACCCTGACACACGAAGAAATCGCGCAGATGATTGGTACCTCCCGCGAGACCGTCACGCGGATTTTTGCCGACTTCAAAAAGAAGCAGCTCGTCGAGGTCCGTGGATCCCAGGTCGCCGTCCTGAACAAGGAAGGGCTGGAGAAGTTTTTCGCAGAATAATCCATTCCCGGGCCCGCTTCTGAGATGAGGTCATCTCATAAACAGCTTTTCGTCAGGGCACGGCTTTAGCCGTGCCGAAAAGCGGCTGCAAATGAGGGGTTTCAACCCCTGAGGTCAGCGTGACCCTCAGCCGGAGCATTTATGAGATGGCTTGATTCCCACTTTCATTTCTGGCGCAAAAAACCACCACATCGCGGTGGTTCGCGCAGCGCGGTCCCGCCGGATTTATCTCTTGCGGTGTCCCAGGCTGCAGGCGTTCTCCACCTGCGCCGGGTCGGAGATATCGAACTGAATCTTTATATCCGCGCCGGACGGGTCTACCACAGTCATTAAAATAGAACGCGCGCGCAGCAACTGTTTCGTGGAATTCTTCGGCACGCTTGCGGACCCCTTTTCGTTCCCCGGCGACAATTCCTCTCGATACTCTTTCGCTTCGTCCAACCGGTAGCGGACCCCGACCTTCGGAAAATAGGAAGTGCCGTGAATCACTTCAGGTTCCACCCAGTCGACCTTCACAGGGACGCCAATGCGAATGGAGGCGGACAGAAATTTTCCCCCGGCTTGTCCTCCGCCTTTGGGCGCCTTGCACCGCACCACGAACGTAGGCGGGTCCGAACCGCCGCCCGGCGGCTCTTTGATGAACTTGCCTGTAAGGGAAAACTGATTGTAGACGGTGCCACGATTATCCGTGTCCTGTGATGCACGCCATTCACCGGCCGAAGCTGCAGCCTGGTGGGCTGGTGTTGTGAATGTGATTGTACCCAACAGAAATGCGATAGGAAGCAGGGCATGAACGAGCTTCATTTATCTCCTCACTTGAACTGTCGATCCGCGGACTTTAATTTCACACACTTCGAAAAACATTCAACTTGCATCCGGACTGTTGGCCGCCGGCCGGAGCACGCGAAGTAGCGCACCGCTCCCGCTGCGAATATTCAAGTCTCCGGAGTCCGCCGTCAACGTGATTAAGCCAAAGGGATCCGTGCGGCCAGCGCTGGAAATTGTTATGTGCTGGTTGCCGTAGACGCCGCAAGCGTCGGAAGAAAACAACCACATCGCCTGAGGCTTGTCGTTCCCATCCAATGCACCCCGGCAGGAGCCCGCCGCGTTGGCCCTCAGCCGGCTCATAACCCCACCGTATATGGGCTCGCCCACCACCTCATCGCCGGCCACCACATGACCGCTGCCCCGGTAGACAATCTCGCCACCGATTAGAGTCGTTTGGTAGGCAGAGGACGGCGTGCCGCGATCACTGCCATACTTTGGTATCTCCGCTTCGTCTACTTCCAACAGAGAAGCCAGCGCCCGGAGGCTGGTGGTAATGGGAATGGAGCGCCCGGAAACCATCAACGTATCGAACTTTAATGACAATTTGGCTAAACCAGAATTATTTGCCGCAGTGACTTCCAGGATGTGTCCAATGACCTTCGAGCCGGCACGGAGCTTTTTGCCATTCTCAAGAGGCACGTCTTGCATCAGGCGGGCTGTGATGACTTGCCCCGGCTTGCACTTCCGTGACGAAAGAGAACTGTTGAGCCGGACGGGCAAGCCCGTGCCAACCGGAATTGAGACCTGCGCAAACAGTCCGGCAGGGCACAGAAACAACCCGGCCCAAATCAGCGTCACGGTGAATGACATTTTCACCGCGCGAGTAAGCTGAAGACGAAATGTAGCTTGCATGTTCGTCAGCCTCCTTCAGCGCAGATGCCCCAATTCGTACGTCAGCACGATCGACTGCGTCTGAAAATCGTATTTCGCGCCCGCCTCGGTGATTTCCGCCTGCGTCAGATTCAGTTGCGCCTGGCTGAGTTCAACGATCGAACTCAGCCCCAGCTTGTAGCGCTCCTGAGCCAGATCCAGCGCCTGCCGCGATTGCCCCAGCAACTGTTCCGTCACGGAAAGCCGCTGGTATGCTGAGCCGGCGTTCAGCCACGCGGTGCGCACATCGCGAGCGATGCGATTCTCCAGGTCCTGCAGCGTCCGTTCCTGCACCCGCGCGCGATTTTCGGCTTCCGAATGCAGCGCACCGAACAGATGCCCGTTGAAGAGCGGAATATTCACGTTGAACCCCGCGGCGGCGTATCGCGGTGGTGGTGACTGTTCCGCTTGATTTACCGGAACCAGTCCGGCAGCCCCGACGGCCGCGATGGTCGGGAACCACAGGTCGCGCTCCGCCGTGGCGAAGCTCTCGCCGGAGTTCACTTCCAGTCGCTGGCGAATAAGTTCAGGGCGGTCGCGCTTGGCCTCTTGCAGGAGCAGGGCGACATCGGCCGGTGGCGGAACAGGTAGCGGTTCCTCTGCCAGCTGAAACGCGTGCAATTCCGGATAGCCGAGCGCCACCGACAATTGCGCCATGGACGCTTGCACATCGCTTTGCGCCTGAATCAGCAGCAATTGCGCCTGTGCCAGATCCACATTCGCAAAGCTGACGTCGAGGCCGGACCTCAACTGTTGCTTTGCCAGCGCGCCGATTTGATCCGCCACAGTTTGCCGCGCGTTGACAGTCTCTTGCGCCACCCGCAACAGCGCCTGCGATTTCAGCACCCCGAAATAGGCTTGCGTCACTTGCAGCAGCACGTCGGCGCGCGTCGTGACCACATTCTCCTGCTCGGCCCTGGCATGCAGATCGGAGCTCTTCACCAGTTGGTGCGTGCGGCCGAAATCGGTGATCAATTGCCCCACAGCCACGCCGCTGGCAAAACGGTCAAACACAATCGGATTGTTCAGCCCGCCGGCGGCGATGCGGCTGTTGTGTTCAGCCACAGCACCAGTCAGGCTCCCGTAAACCTGCGGATAATAGGCGGAGCGCGCCGCCTGTGTTTCTGCCGAGGCGATGGCAGCCTCGAATGTCGCCGCCTGAATCTGCGGATGATTTTGCACCGCAATTTTCTGCGCATCGGCGAGCGTAAGCGCCTGAACCGCTAGCGCGGAAGCAAGCGGAGCCGCCACTGGGCCCGTGGGCGCCTGACTTTCTGTTTGCCCAAAACTTGCGCACGCCGTCAGGCCCGCAAGCGTTGCCACGGCAATCAGCCGCTGGATTTTCATCAGTAAGCCTCCTCTGCCACAATCGGAACACTCGATTCGGCACGGCGTTTGTAAATCAACAAGTACGCGGCAGGAACCACAAATATCGTCAGGACAATGGACGTCAGCAGCCCGCCAATAAGCACTCGCGCGAGCGGCGCGAATGCCTCGCTGCCTGTCTCGAGTTTGAATGCCATCGGCAGCAGCCCGACGACGGTGGCCAGTGAAGTCATCAGAATCGGCCGCAATCGGATGCGGCAAGCATGAGCCACCGCCTCTTTCACCGTGTGGCCTTCTCCGCGCAGCACGTTTGCGAAGTCCACGATCAGAATGCTGTTGGAAACGACCATTCCTTGCAGCATTACCACTCCCATCAGAGATTGAATGTTCAAGCTTGTCCCAGTGAACACCAACGTGAAAATCACGCCCACCAGCCCGGTCGGCACCGCCAGAACAATCAGGAACGGATCAATGAAAGAAGCAAACTGCGCCACCAGGATCAGGTACACCAGAAGAATGGCCAGCAACAGCCCGAACCCGAAACTGCGGAAGGAGGCCTGCATGGTCACAATCAGACCGCGCAAATTTATCCGGATATTCTGCGGGAGCTTTGTCGCCTGGATAATCTTTTCGATTTCCTTCGCGGGTCTGCCCACGTCCTCTCCCGCGGGCGCGACGTATACGTCCACGGTGCGCTGCAATTGATAGTGGTCCACCTCGGTCGGCGTGAGGATCGGTTTCACCTCGGCCACCTGGCTCAGATAAGTGGGCATGCGCGAGCCGGGGGACCGCAGTGGCATGGTTTTCAGCTCCTCGAGAGACTTCACCTGATTTTCGGGATACTGGACGCTGACGAAATAGTTGTTGCCGCTCTTGGGGTCCACCCAGTAGCTCGGCGCAATCATGGCATCGGTGGTCAGCGCGGTGATCAGGTTGCTAAGCACTTCTTTCGGTGTCAGTCCCAATTGGCTGGCGCGCGCGCGGTTCACGTTCACTTGCAGTGCCGGATAGTCCATGTCCTGCGGGATGAAAACGTCGGAGACGTCCGGCAGCGCTCTCACCTGGCGGGCAATTTCCTGTGCGATGCTGTCGTCCATTCGCAGGTCCATGCCGCTTACCTGGATGTCGATCGGCGCAGGCTTCCCCTGGTTCAGAACCGAATCCACCAGCCCGCCAGACTGAAAATAGGTGCGGAGTTCGGGAAGCTCCGATGCGAGCCGCAGGCGCACCTCGCGCATATAATCGAAGCTGCTGACTTTGTGCTCCTCCTTCAGCCCCACCTGCACGATGGCTGTGTGCATCCCGGAATTGGGCGTAAATAATGAGGAAAGGTCCGGAGTCACGCCGATATTGGAAACGATGGTGTTCAAATCCTCCGGCCGGACGACTTTGTGAACCACATCCTCCACTCGCTTGATGTAGTTCTCTGTCAACTCAATGCGCGTCCCCGTCGGCGCTTTTACGCTGATTACAAATTGGCCGGCGTCGGTCTGCGGGAAAAACGCCACGCCGACAAAGGGATACAGCAGCATGCTGACCACAAAGAACACCGCGAAGGCGCCCAGGAACTCGCGCGGCTTCTCCAGCGTTTTGCGCACCCATTTTTCGTAGAAATTCAACATCTTCTCGAATTTCGCGTTGAACCCGAAGTGGAACCGCTGGCCCCAGGATAGCTTTGTTACGTCGACGTGCGACCCATGCGGTTGGATTGGCTTCAGAAAGTATGCGCAGAACAGCGGCACGACCGTCACGGCGTCAAAGTAAGAAGCGCACAGCGCCAGCACCACGCCAAACGCCAGCGCCGAAAACAGATACTTGCTGACGCCAAACAGAAAGGTCACCGGGAAAAACACCACGATGGCTACCAGCATGATCGCCAGGACCGCCAGCGCCACCTCATTGGCTCCGTTCACCGCCGCCACCTTCGGTTCTTCGCCCAGCTCCAGGTGCCGGTAGATGTTTTCCAGCACCACCACGGAATCGTCAATCAATCGCGAAAACGCCAGGGCCAGCCCGCTGAGCACCATGGTGTCAATGGTCCTGTCGCCGGTGTGCAAGATGAAAAATGTAATGAACACGGAGAGCGGGATGGACAGGAATACCGCCACCGTCGCGCGCACGTTCCCCAGGAACAGCCAGATCATCACTCCCGTCAGCAGCATTCCCAGGCCGCCCTCGCGCAACACCGTGGAAATGGCGTCTTTGACGAAGAGCGACTGGTCAAAGACCACGCGGCTCTTCAGTTGCGCGGGAATATCACGCAGAGTTTTGATGACCTTCTTGATTCCATCCACGACCTCGATCGTGTTTGTATCGCCGCCCTGCTTCAAAATCGGGACGTACACGGACTTTTGTCCATCCACGCGCACGATGTTGTACTGAAACGCCGCGCTATCCGACGCATTCCCCACATCCGAAACAAATACGGATCTTTGCCCCTCGGTCTTCAGCGGAACATCGTTCAACGATTTCGGGTCCAGCACCTGGGCATTGGTATAAATGTTGTAATCGAGCGGCCCGATGCGCACGTCGCCGGCCGGCATGACCAAATTGGATTCGTCCACCGCTCGCACCACGTCCATCGGGCTCAACTGGTGCGCCTGCAATTTCAGCGGGTCCACGTTTATCATCACTTGCCGGTAACGGCCTCCGTACGGAGGAGGAACCGTGGCACCCGGCACGCTCGCCACCTGGTTTCGAATCTGGTATTGCAGGTAGTCGTGAAGTTGCGTTTCGTTCAGCCCCTCACCCTCGACCGTCAGCAGGCACACCGGAAGACTCGACGCGTCCACCTTCATCACCACCGGCGGCAGCGTGCCTTGCGGCAGCCGGCGCAGGTCCGCCATCGCCAGGTTCGAGATCTGCGTCACGTCCGCGTTGGCGTCTGTCCCCGGTTGAAAATAAATTTTTATCAGGCTCACGCCGGCCAGCGAGCGCGACTCCATGTGGTCGATGCCGCTCCCCAGCGTGAAGAAACGCTCAAACGTGTCGGTGATATCCGCTTCGATTTGTTCCGGCGGCATGCCGTTATAAAAAGTGGCCACCAGCACCACGGGAATATTGATGGGCGGGAACATGTCCACCGGCATGCGGGCGAGACTGGTAATTCCGAGCACACAAACAAAAAGACAAACCACGATGATGAAGTAGGGATGTTTGATTGAAAATGTCGGCATCGGCCGGCCTACTCCGCTTCCGCCGGCTCGATCAATTTCGGTTTCACAATTTCACCTTGCTTGTATTGCCCCTGTTGCCCGAATACCACCATGTCGCCCTCTTTGAGGCCGGAAAGGATTTCCAACCGCGCCGGCGTTTGTAATCCGATTGTCACCACGCGCTTTTCCAGTCGGTTGTCTGCGCCCACCACCAGCACAACGCCCTGGCCCTCGGAGGTGCTTTGCACCGCTTGCACCGGAACGCACACAACATTCTTGGCGGAGTGCACCGGAATTTTCACCGACGCGTACATGCCCGGCACCAGCTCGTATTTCGCATTCGGCACCTGCACTTCCGTGTGCATCGTGCGCGTCTGCGTTTCGATCTGCCCGGAGGTGCGCACGATTTCTCCACTAAACGATTTTTTCGCTCCGGACACTTCCACGGCCACAGTCTGCCCGGGATGAATATCCGCAACAGCTCTCTCCGGCACGGGAATTACCAGGCGCAGGACATTGTTTTGCGACAGCCGGCAAAGCGCGAGAGTGCCCTTGTTCGAAGAAGTTCCGGCCGGCAACAGCGCGCCGGTGTAGGCATAAATTTCCGTCACCACCCCGTCGAAGGGCGCCGTAATTCTGGAATACGCGTACATGGCGCGATCTTTTTCGAGCGCCGCCCGGGTAGTAGCCTCCTCCTGCTCCGCCACCGCCAGGGAATCCCGCGCGGCGGACACTCCTGCGTTGGCCTCCAAATCCTTCCCGTGCGATACGTCTACTTCCTGCTGCGCCACCAGCTCGGGCCGCGATTTTTGCACGTCCGCAAGCCGCGAGTAGGTGAGGTGCGCGACGGTATAGGCGGATTCCGCGCGCTTCAGCTCCTCGCTGGCGCGCGAACAGTTCTGCTGGCTGCGGCGCACCGAGGCTTCATCCTCCTGCAATTGCTGATGGAGTTCCGGAATCTCCAGCTCCGCCAGCAGTTGCCCCGCCCGCACATGCGTGCCCCAGTCAACGTGCAGCTTGCGAATGAAGCCGGAAACCTTGGAGTAGACTTCAATTTCCTGCTGAGGCTGCAATTCAGAAGCAATCGTCAGCTCATTTGCCAGGTCTCGCCGCGCCGCTTTCACCACCGCCACCGTCGGCGCATTCGCGGGATCGTCCGCCGAAGCGCGCCGAGAGCCTCCGCAGCCCGCCAAAATCGCTGGAACAAATAGCGCCGCCATCCATACTCGCGATTTCGTTTTGTTCATGAGCTTTCCCGGCCCGCCTCCGGGCGAGCGATTCCATTTCCCAGCCATCAGGATTTTGACTCTGCTACTTTCTGGCGCAACTGCTCCACGGTAAACCCGCGGGAGCGGCAGAATGCAATCAAATCCTTCTCTCCTTGCAGAATCCCCTGGGCGGTCTCCGGAATCTTTTCGACCACCTCGAATGGAACGGTCTGTACTCCGTGCACGTCGCCATGAATCAGATCTCCGGGCTGGACTTTCATGTGCCCAACCTCCACCGGGCCGCCGAAATCAAAGATGTGCGCATAGGCATGTGAAACTGACACGCAACCGGCGAAAAGCTGAAAGCCGGCCGAGCGCACCCCGGGCAGGTCGCGGACAGCTCCGTTGGTCACAAAGCCCGCGCATCCGAGCGCGAGAAAAATGTTGGCGTGCACTTCTCCGACGAACGAGCCGGCCCCCGGCCGCTTGTCGATGTCCTCCGCCACGATGATTCGCGGCTCGGGCAGGCTCAGTATGTGGTCCCACCAGTCGGTGCGCTCATGATAGCTCTGGCCCTCCATCGGCGGCTCCGAGCTTCGAATGCGGACCGTCGCGGCGTAACCAACCAGCGCAGGAAAATCTTCAAACATGCAGCGGACGCTGGCGTCGGCGAACCCGGTGTTGCGCACGCGCACACCAAACGTTTCGATGCAGTTGGCAACCGTACAGGCGTTCAGTCCCCGCAATTGCTCGAGCAGCGCCGGTGGCAATGAATTTGTTTTCATCCCAGTTCCTGTCCCACCTGTCATATACGACCTGTCAGAGAATGGACCCGGACTGAATTCTCTTGCAAGTTTTTGTATTTGGAGAATTACGGCGTTCTGTTAGGCGATTGCTTGGGGAGGGGAACGATGTTGCATGGAAACGACGACACTGATTCGCGGCGCAGGAGGCACTTCGTCCGCCTCCCAGCGATTCACGTGGCGCACCGGTTGGGGCGGCACAATTCTGGCGATTGGCTCTCGAAACTGCGGGCTGCTGAGATCCGCCGGCGCGTGACTGACTTTCGCCTTGCTGGCGATCGACAGGTAATGCGTCGGATTCGAGCGCGGTGAATACCAGCTCTTTTTTGCAGCCGTAGTCAGTCCCGCCACCGCAAACAGCAGCGCGAGAATTGCCACTCTGCAAAAAATGCGCTTGGAAAGCGTGCTCGCCGGAAGCTCCGCGTTCAAATGTGACCGAAAGTTCATAGGCCGTTGCGTCGCCATTCGCATTTCTACCGGAACAGCGCTGCTCAAGTTCAGCTTACCGAGTCGTTTGCCCATCTTATTGCCAGTTGGACGCCAAACGCAAGGCCGGAGATGCCCCGCGTGGTCAAATCCTCAATTCAGACTCGGCCAGACCACTCAGTGAGGGAGGGGACGTTGAGATTGGAGCCACATCATAAATAGCTTCCCGTCAGGGCGCGGCTTTACAGGCTGCGGAAAAACACAGATTTTTAGAGGGCCGGAGCTTTAGCTCCGACATAACCGCATTGCTTGCATCGGGCTTCAGCCCCTGGGGAAGACTTCTCTGCATTTTTCCGCAAGCTGTTTAGCCGTGCCGAAAAACGGCGTCAACTGAAGGGATTCAACCCCTGAGGTAGGCATGTCCGCTGGGCGGCAGTGGCGGGCATCCCCAACCCCAACATTCGCCACGACTTATTGCCTCCTTGATACACAGTTTCTTTCGTGATAACATCGGCCCGGCATGATTCGACGGCATAACTCGCTAGTATTACCAGAGAGCTACCCCCTCGACGCCAGAAACTCTACCCGGTACAAGGATGCAAACCGGATTCGCCATAACCTCTCTCCCTTCAATCAGTTAAGTTTTTCTACCCGGTACAAAAAGCCGCCCCCGGGGGAGTGCCTAAATGCTAACCGGGAGCGAATCCCAGGCGAAACCGCCTTCGAACTGCGGCAAGCGCAATCGGCTGAAGGACTACAGTAGCTCGAGCGCAATGAGCGCCGAGGGCTCTAACTTATTGGAAGGAGTGGTCGGGGCGTGGAGATTTGAACTCCAGACCTCCTGCGCCCAAGGCAGGCGCGCTACCAGGCTGCGCTACGCCCCGACTGAACTAAGTCTTCATTCTAGCGTAATTTACAAGGTTCGTTCCAGAGCGACTCACGTCGACTGTGCCACAACTGTGCCAGAATCCATCCAATTCTGAGGCGTTCACACAGCGAAAGCCGAAGACTAAGGCCCGTAATTCATCGAAACTAGTAATTCGATAGAACCGATGGAATTGTTGGAAACCTCGTCGATGCCACGAAAGCAGGCGCGCTAGGCACATTGGAGCAATGGCCAGTTCCGTTTTAATCCCGCAAGCCGATTGCTTCGCTTCACCGCTGCGGCCTTGACCAGCGAGTTAATCGGGGCTCACCAACCCGGCCATTATAGTTTGGGGTGCCGAGAGGTTAATCAAAAGGACATTTCTTACGAACTGCATTGACGCGCCATAACTCTAACTGTAAATTTGTAGTGTTCGACCCCTTCACTGCAATATCCCTCGAACGGGCCCTCACGGCCCAGTGCGTAGCGACAAAAAGCTGAAACACCGACGCGGTGATTCGTCCGGCTATATTCCGGCAGCCGACAAACGCAAGCCACATGTGATCCCCTAACTGGACACTGCGGCCCGCATTTGTTCCCTCTTTGTTCGGAAGGTTCAAAGTCACCCACGCAGAGGAGTCGACGAGATCATGTTCGCAAAGCGCTCGCATCATCGTCTACACCCATCGAAAGCGGGCGTATTGGACAAGAGAAGCTAATGCGCAAATTCAAGACTTGGAATATCTCATATGTGGTGTTCGCATTGGCCGCCCTTGTAGCCGGATGTGCTCGAGAACCAGCGCACAGTCCAGCATTTCCTACGGTGATCGCCACATTCCCCGCTAATGGCGCTAACGGTGTCCTCACAAGTTCGACGGTGAGCGCGGATTTCAGTTCGATGATGAACCCCAGCACGATTAATACGACATCGTTTACGTTGATGGGACCTGGACCGACTCCCGTGGCAGGAGCAGTAAGCTACGCGGGAACGACGGCGATTTTTACACCGACTGTCGCGCTCGCAGCCAATACTCATTACATTGCGACTGTCACGACCGGGGCGCGAGACACGAGCGGCATTTCCTTGGCGGCGAATTTTGTCTGGAACTTCACAACGGCGCCACCAGCCACGGTCATTTCCACGATTCCGGCAAATGGGACCACCGCTGTTGCCGTCAATACGGGAATCTCCGCTACGTTCAGCGAGGCCATGAACCCGGCGACGATTAACACGGCTACGTTTACTTTGACCGGGCCGGGAGCAACGCCCGTGGCAGGCACGGTGAATTACGCAGGGAACTCAGCCACTTTTACGCCGACAGCCATTCTCGCGACTGGCACTTTATACATGGCCACGATCACAACCGGCGCGAAAGGCGCCTCGGGTGCCGCGCTGGCCGCCAGCTTTGTTTGGACCTTTACGACGGCTGCGCCACCGATGGTGATTTCTACGGCTCCGGTTAATGGCGCCACCACTGCGTCCCTACACACGACAATTTCCGCAACGTTCAGCCGGGCCATGAACCCCATGACGATTAACGCGACGACGTTCACTTTGACGGGACCGGGAGCAACGCCCGTGGCCGGTACCGTCACGTACGCAGGGACCACTGCAACGTTTACGCCCGTAGGCCTTCTCGCGACCGGCACCTTTTACACGGCGACGATCACAACCGGCGCGAAAGACCCTACTGGTGCGGCGCTGGTAGCCGATTTTGTTTGGACCTTTACGGCGGCCGTGCCGCCCACGGTCGTTTTCACAATTCCAGCCAACGGAGCTGCAGCGGTGGCTGTCAACACGTCAATCTCCTCCACATTCAGCGAGGCCATGGATCCGGCTACGATTACTGCGGCCACGTTCACTTTGACTGAGCCAGGAGCAACTCCTGTGGCAGGCACTGTCACTTACGCAGGGACCACTGCTACGTTTACGCCAACTGGCGTTCTGACAACCGGCACCCTATATATGGCCACCATCACCACTGGAGCGAAAGACCTTGCGGGCACCCCTTTGTCCACCAACTTTGTGTGGACTTTCACAACGGTTGCCGCACCTACTGTGGTTTCGACAGTTCCGGTGAACGGCACCGCCGGCGTTGCGGTCAACACCGCAATCTCAGCTACGTTCAGCAAGGCCATGAGCCCGGCGACAATCAACGCGACAACATTTACCGTAACCGGACCCGGAGCGATGTCAATTACTGGAATAATTACTTATTCTGGCAATACAGCCACGTTTACGCCGACGGCCGTTCTTGCCAACAGCACCGTGATTACGGCAACGCTTACGACGGGAGCACAAGATCTAGCAGGCCATGAATTGTTAGCCAACTTTGTGTGGAGCTTTACGACGGCTGTCCCTCCCACAGTTGTTTCAACGATTCCTGTCAATGGGGCCACCACGGTTGCCGTCAACTCGACAATCTCCGCCACATTCAGCGAGGCCATGAACCCGGCGACGATTGACGCGGCTACTTTTATTTTAACGGGGCCGGGGGCCACGCCTGTGTCTGGCTCCGCGACTTACACAGGGACCACTGCGACGTTTACGCCGACCGCCCTTCTCACAACCAGCACGCTTTATACGGCCACAATCACTACCGGCGCGAGAGATCCCGCAGGCGCTCCATTGACAGCCAACGTCGTTTGGACGTTCACAACCGCTCCTCGCGCGACTGTCATTTCCACCATTCCAGTCAATGGAGCCACTGCAGTTACTGTCAACACGGCAGTATCAGCTACATTCAGCGAGGCCATGAACCCGGCGACAATTAACGCGGCGACGTTCACATTGACCGGGCCAGGAGCAACGCCCGTGGCCGGCAACGTGAATTATGCAGGGACCACCGCCACGTTTACGCCGAGTGTGGTTCTCTCAACCAGCACACAATATACGGCCACGATTACAACCGGCGCGAGGGATTCGGCAGGCACCGCGCTAGCAGCCAACTTCGTGTGGAGCTTCACGACAGCTGCGCCAGCCAGCGTGGTTAGCACCGTTCCGGCAAACGGCGCTGCGGCAGTGCCCGCTAATACTGCCGTTTCTGCTACGTTCAGCGAGGCCATGAACCCCGCGACGATCAATGCAGCTACCTTCACATTGAGCGGACCGGTTGCCACCCCCGTAGCCGGCAACGTGACTTACACTGGGACAGCAGCCACGTTTACGCCGACGGCCGCTCTCGCGGCAGGTACCTTATATACGGCAACGATTACGACGGGCGCGAAGGATCCCGGTGGTGTTGGATTAGCCGCCAACTACCTATGGACATTTGCAACGGTACCGTCACCGTCCATCGTTTCAACCGTTCCGATCAATGGGGCTACGGCGATAGCTGTCAACACGCCGATCTCCGCCGTGTTCAGCCAGTCCATGAACCCGGCGACGATTAGCGCGGCTACGTTTACTTTAACCGGGCCTGGCGCAACACCCGTCTCCGGCACTGTGACTTACGCCGGGACCACCGCGACGTTTACGCCGACGGCCGTTCTTACAACAAGCACCATATACACGGCCACGATTACGACCGGCGCGACAAATCCTGCCGGCGTTGCGCTCGCGGCCAACTATGTGTGGACCTTCACAACGGCTCCGCCAGCCACTGTCGTCTCCACAATTCCGGCTAATGGCGCCACTGCGGTGGCCGTGAACACGGCAATTTCCGCCACGTTCAGTGAGGGCATGAACCCGGCGACGATTAACGCGGCGACGTTCACTTTGACCGGACCTGGAGCCACGTCCGTCGCGGGTGTGGTCACTTACTCCGGTATCATCGCCACGTTCACGCCGTCAGCCCTTCTTGCGACCGGCACCTTATTTACGGCCACGATTACGACCGGTGCCAAGGATCCCGCCGGTGCTGCGCTGGCAGCCAATTTTGTGTGGACCTTTACGACCGCTGTTCCGCCCACGGTCGTTTCTACAATTCCGGCCAATGGAGCTACAGCGGTGTCCGTCAATACGGGAATCTCCGCTACGTTCAGCGAGGCCATGAACCCGGCGACGATTAACGCGGCTACGTTCACTTTGACCGGGCCAGGGACAACGCCCGTTGCCGGTACCGTCAGCTATACGGGGACTACCGCGGCGTTTATACCGACGGCCGTTCTTGCAACTAGCACCTTATACACAGCCACGATCACTACCGGCGCGAAAGACCCCACGGGTGCGGCGCTGGCGGCCAACTTTGTGTGGACATTCACAACAGCTGCGCCACCCACGGTTGTTTCCACAATTCCAGCCAATGCAGCTACAGCGGTGTCCGTCAACACAACAATCTCCGCAACATTTAGCGAGGCGATGAACTCGGCGACGGTTAGCGCGGCGACGTTCACCCTGACCGGACCAGGAGCAACGCCCGTCGGAGGAGTAGTCACTTACTCCGGTAGCACAGCTACGTTCACGCCATCAGCCCTTCTTGCGACCGGCACCTTATACACGGCAACGATTACGACCGGCGCCAAGGACCCTACGGGCGCCGGGCTGGCAGCCAACTTTGTTTGGACCTTTACGACGGCCGTGCCACCCACGGTCGTTTCCACAATCCCGGCCAATGCAGCTACAGCGGTGGCCGTCAACACGCCGATCTCCGCTATGTTCAGCGAGGCAATGAATCCAACGACGATTACTGCGGCCACGTTCACTTTGACTGGGCCGGGTGCAACGCCAGTGTCCGGCGCTGTCACTTACGCAGGGACCACTGCGACGTTTACGACGACTGCCGTTCTGACAACCAGCACCCTATATATGGCCACGATCACCACCGGGGCGAAAGATCCCACGGGTGCCGCGCTGGCAGCCAACTTTGTTTGGACCTTCACAACGGCTGCGCCACCCAATGTCATTTCTACCGTTCCAGTCAATGGCGCCACCGCTGTGCCCGCCAACACGGCAATCTCGGCTATGTTCAGCGAGGCTATGGATCCGGCTACGATTACCGCGACAACGTTTACTGTGGCTGGCCCAGGAGCTACGTCCGTAGGGGGAACAGTCAGTTACTCTGGTAGCATCGCCATCTTTACGCCGACGGCCGTTCTTGCGACCGGCGTCTTATTTACGGCCACGATTACGACCGGCGCAAAGGATCCCGCTGGCGTAGGTTTGACCGCCAATTATGTGTGGACGTTTACAACCGCATTGGCTCCGAAGATTTCCTTCACGACTCCTGCCGGTGGACGCACAAATGTCCCCGTCAATCAGAAAATCGCCGCAACTTTCAACACCCCGATGAACGCTTTTACGATCACGGCGACAGGAACGTTTACGCTGAAGGTGACAAGCGGCGGGGTGGCCGTACCGGGCGCCGTCAGATACGATGCGGCAAGCGACACGGCCATTCTTACGCCCACAAGCGCTCTCGCGGCCAGTACTCAATATACGGCTACTGTTACGACCGCCGCGCAAAGTGCTCCGGGAACCGCGCTGGCCGCCAACTATATTTGGAGTTTCACAACGGGCATCGACGCGAACGCCGGCGCACCACGAGTAACCTCCACGAATCCTGCCGGCGCAGCAATAAATGTGCCCGTCAATCAGAAAATCGCCGCAACTTTCAGCCAGGCGATGGACCCTGCAACGATATCTGCGTCAGGTGCATTCACCGTGGCCGAGACGATCAGCGGAACTGCCGTGACGGGTGCAATCGTCTACAACGCAGCGAGTAACACGGCGATCTTCACGCCCGATTCGGCTCTTTCGGTGAACACTGGGTTCACCGCCACGATTACAACCGGCGCTGCCGACCTGACCGGCATCGCCATGGGCGCTAATTTCGTCTGGAGCTTTACGACGAGTTCGACCGCAGACGCTGTCGCCCCAACCATAACTTCAACGAACCCGGCTAGCGCGGCCTTGAATGTGTCTCTGAACAAAACCATCAACGCGACATTCAGCAAGGATATGGATCCTACGACGATTACCTCCGCGACCTTTTCTTTGGTTGTGGCAGGAGTCGGCGGCGCGCCAGTGGTAGGAACCGTTATATACGATCCGACCAGCCATATCGCAACCTTCAGACCGGCCGCGAATTTCACTACAGGCACGCAATACGTGGCCACGATTTCGAGTCTGGTTACAGATCTGTTCGGTAACGGATTGGCAGTTGGTGCTGCGCCGAATCCGTGGACCTTCACCACTGGTTCTACCGTGGGCCCCACGCTGCCTGATCTCGGCGCAGCCTCCACTTTGGGAGGTTTTGGGGGCGGTGCAGGCATAACCAACACCGGGACCAACACGGTGATCAACGGAGATCTCGGCACGACTGGTGGTTCTACGTTGATTACCGGATTCCACGACGCGGGGACAGGGTGCGACTACACGATCACCGGGGCCAACTCGGGATTTGTAAACGGGAAGATCTACACGAATGTGCCGCCCCCAACCGGTACGTGTCCTTCCGAGGGCACGGCTGCATCATTCGCAATCGCAACCCAAGCCGCGAGCGATGCCCTTACGGCATATAACAATCTTGCGGGGGAGCCCGCAGGTCCCGATCCAGGCGCGGGTCAACTCGGCGGACTTACGGTTACCCCTGGGACGTATACGTCGGCGGGCGGTTCGTTCACGATCACCGGGTCGGATCTTACTCTCGACGCCCAAGGCGATCCGAACGCCATCTGGGTCTTCCAAATGGCCACGACGCTTATCGTGGGCGCTCCAGGATTTCCTCGCAGCGTCATTCTGGTTAACGGAGCGCAACCCAAGAATATATTTTGGCAGGTGGGCAGCGCCGCGACGATCAATGGGGCAGGTGGAGGCGTCATGGCGGGCACAATCATTGCTCCCGCTGGGATCACTTTCTCGACTGCCGGTAATGCAGAGGTAACCACGCTCAATGGCAGAGCAATCGGACTCAATGCGTCGGTGACCATGGTGAACACCGTGATCAACGAGCCGTCCCCATAAAAAATCTGCTAAGAAGAAATCCTAGGCGGCTTTTTGGGCGCGAAGCGAGATCGACTCTATCGTCTTGGAAGACGCGATGCAGGAACGGCCTGTGCCAAAAGTGTGCCAGAATTCGATGTTTTCATACCAGCGAGGTCATCATTGAGCGAAAAGCAGGTTCCCCAAATTACTGAAAACACAGAGAAGTGAAAGTAGTTGATAGAACTGTTGGAGTCGGTCGGTCCGCGCCCAAGGCAGGCGCGCTACCAGGCTGCGCTACGCCCCGACGAATCGAGTTCCTATTCTATCGTACTTTGAAAATTCGCTTCTACTTTAGTCCGCGTGGCCACCCCACAATTTTGTCGGGAGCCTGGTGAATCAGCCGAAATGTCATGAGGAGCTTTCGCAGATAATCTTCGGAGGTCAATCTAAGATTCTCTTTAATCTAAGCGGACTGAACCGGGAGATGCGCAGCTTCCCATCCTGCGATGCCACCGGCAATTTCACCAACGGAATCAAATCCGTTGCGCTGCAACAAACTCGCGGCAATGGACGAGCGATAGCCGCCCCCGCAATAGACCAGCAGGGGGCGACCTCTGGGAATCTTTACCAGATTTTCCGCCAGATGATTCAGGGGCATGCTCAGACTTCCTGCAATGAATTTCTGATCGCGCTCGCGTGGCGCGCGAACGTCAAGGGCCAATGGCGGCTGACTCGACGCCAAGAGTTCGGAGGCGAACGGTGCGCTGAGGCGCTCCGTGAATGCCACCAGTTCCGGCCGCGATTCGAGGCTTTGCAGTCCATCTTTCAAATATCCGGCCACGTGATCGAATCCGATGCGTCCAAGGCGAACCGCGGATTCCTTTTCCCGGCCGGGATCCGCAATGATGACAATCGGGTGCTTCCGGTCGAGCAGGGTTCCGGCCCAAGTGGCATACTGGCCGACCAGGCCAATATTTATGCTGCCCGCCAGGTGCGCGGAGGCAAACTCGCTTGCATCGCGCGTGTCGAGGACTTGCGCGCCGGCCGCCTGCAATTCAAGCACGCGGTCAAGCGTCAGCGGATTCATCTCGCGTGCCAGCGCCTGGTCCAGCGTGGGCCGCTCTTCGCTGTTTAAGACGGCGTCATAGACGAAGTAGGCCGGAGCGTCCTGTTGGTCGGCGGTCACTACCTGGATGAACGCCTCTTTGCTCATGGGCTGCAATGCGTAGTTCGAGCGGCGCTGTTCTCCCAGAGTGGATACCGTCTCCTTGCTGATTGCCTTTCCGCACAGCGAGCCTGCACCGTGAGCGGGATAGACGAGGCTCTGATCCGGCAGCGGCAGCAGTTTCGAGTGCAGCGAATCGAAGAGCATGCCGCCAAGTTCGGTAGCCGACCAGCCGAGCGCCGCGCGCAAATCGGGGCGCCCTACGTCACCGATGAACAAAGTATCGCCGGTGAGCACGGCATGCGGTTGCGTCTCGCTGCGGTCAAGACCATAAACGAGGATGGAGATCGACTCCGGAGTATGGCCCGGAGTTTCCAGCGCCTTCAACCGTACGCGTCCGAACTCAACAATGTCTCCATCTTGAAGCGGAGTAAATGCGTATGCCGCTTTGGCCGCGATGCCAAGATAGATTTTTGCGCCTACGCGGTCGCGCAGCTCCAGATGCCCGGCAACAAAATCCGCGTGAAAATGTGTCAGGAATACATGCTTTATCTTGAGCCCGTGCTCGGCGGCGAACGCGATGTACTGGTCGACGTCACGCTGCGGGTCAACGACGGCGGCCGCGCCTGTTTGCTCGTCTCCAATCAGGTAGGAAGCGTGCGCCAGGCACGGCAAATAGAATTGCTTGAGTATCAATTCGGGCTATCCCTAACTTGCCGACTTGTCCTTTGGCTGGGGAACGATGCGCAGATAGGGCCGCGGCGCCTTCCAGCCGCCCGGAAATTTCTGTTTGGCCTCTTCGTCCGACTCCGACGGCAGAATGATTACATCCTCGCCCTGTTTCCAGTTCACCGGCGTGGCCACTTTGTGCTTGCTCGTAAGTTGGATCGAGTCGAGCACGCGCAGCACTTCGTCGAAGTTGCGCCCCGTGCTCATGGGGTAGCTGAGCATCAGCTTGATCTTTTTATCCGGACCGATCACGAACACGGTGCGGACGGTGGCGTTCGTAGCTGCGGTGCGGCCTTCGCTCGTTTCACCCGCATCGGCCGGCAGCATGTCATAAAGCTTGGCGATTTTCAGCTCGGGGTCCCCGATCATCGGATATTTCACCTTGTGCCCCTGAGTCTCTTCGATGTCCGCGGCCCATTTGCTGTGGCTGCTCACCGGGTCCACACTCAATCCGATAATCTTGCAATTCCGTTTCTCGAATTCCGGCTGCAGTCCGGCCATGTATCCGAGTTCCGTGGTGCACACGGGCGTGAAATCCTTGGGGTGCGAGAACAAGATGGCCCAGCCATTCCCGATCCAATCGTGGAAGTTGATCGCGCCCTGCGAAGTTTCGGCAGTGAAATTGGGAGCTTCGTCGTTTATCCGCAACATGATCTGTCTCCTGTCGAATTTCCGGTCCATGAATCTTACGCTTCCCTTGACGTGGACACAACGATTGTGCCGCCAGAGCAAGGGAGTGCGAGATCGCGACGGAGTTTACGCATCGACTCTGGGGCCTCAAAAAGGCGCTGGTCAAATGACAGGTATACGCGTGAGCTGCATCCTTTCCTCGCTCACATCCTCGCCATGCAGTTCCCGCAATGCATAGCGGACGAATTCGGAGGTCACTTTTTTGCGCCAGGTCATGTCGAAGTCCGTGTTGTCGAGAGGCTTGGCAATCCGCGCTGCGAGACTCGCCGCCTCAGCGATGGTCTCGCGATTCAGTTCGCGGCCCGCAAGAAATTGTCCGGCCTGCTCCGCAATCAGCGGCCGAGATGCTGCCGACCCCACCACAATCCTCGCCTGCTCAACCACACCAGTGCGACTCAGGCGAGCTGCCGCAGTCACCGACAGCACTGGAAAGTCAAACGATCCGCGCCGTCGCAATTTCCAGTAGGTGCTCTTCCACCCGTGCAGCGAATCAAGCCGCACTTCCGCAAGAATCTCGTCCGCCCGGCGGCGGATGTAATGAACGCCGTCATTGTTATACAGCTCAGAGAGTGGCACCTCACGCTCTCCCGCTCGCGAAATCAGTCGCACGCGCCCACCCAGCGCGAGAAGCGCCGGCGCAGTGTCGGTAGAGGAAACCGCCACACATTTGCGGCTGCCCGGCGCCACCCAGCAGGTCGTGCCATCCTTCTTCAAGCAAAAATTGATGGCCTTGCGCCACTCATAATTCTGGTCGTAGTAATTGCAGCGAGTGTCCAGGCACAGGTTTCCGCCCAGCGTGGCCATGTTCCGGATTTGCGGCGTTGCCACCGAAGAAGCTGCCTGCACCAGCGCGGTCATTCCGTTTCGAAATCGCGGGTCAGCTGCAATCTCGCTCAGAGTGACGCAGGCGCCCAGCCGCGCGCCGGAATCTCCCAACTCCGTGCGGTTCAGCTCTTCGATGTGGCGCAGACTCATCAAGGTGCGCGGCACCTGTTGCCGCCTCTTCATGTTTGGCAACAGATCCGTGCCGCCGGCCAACGGCATGGCCTTCGCGCCTTCTCCAGCCAGAATCCGCGCGGCCTCGTCCAGAGTGCGCGGCGCGCGAAATTCGAAAAGCGGCAACCGCATCATGGTCGCAAAACCTTCACTTTCTCGGTTCGCAATTTTGACGGGCGAGCCACATCGTTCACGGCGTTGCCGTCGCCGCCTTCCCATGGAGGCGGCACGCGCAAAGCTTCCGGCCAGTCCACATCCGGAAACCCGCTCGGCCCATACCGTGGCGCGCGACCGGCGTTTTTTTCTGCCAGCGCTTTCATGATTTTTTCCGGCGTGATCGGCACTTCGTCAATGCGCACTCCCACAGCGTCGTACACGGCATTGGCTACCGCCGGCATGATTGGGAGCAGCGGGCCCTGTCCCACTTCCTTCGCGCCAAACGGCCCTTGCGGATCGGGTTCTTCGACCAACTCCGTGAAAATTTCGGGCATGTCAAGTGACGTGGGACTCTTGTACTCGAGCATGGACGGAAATTTGTGAACCAGAGCATGCGAAAGTTTTTTTGGCAGGCGGCGAAACTCCTGCTCCTCCATCAACGCTTCCCCCAGTCCCATGTACACGCTGCCCTCCACCTGTCCGCGCACCAGCGCTGGGTTGAGCGCCCGCCCGATGTCGTGCGCAATCCATACTTTGGGCACCGTGATCCAGCCGGTCGAGGCATTCACCTCCACTTCGACCACCGCGGCCGTGTAGGAATATGTCGGCGATGGTCCCACGCCCCCGCCTTTGTAGTGCGCCGGAGATTTCGGCGGCGTGTACGAGCCGACCGTGCCCACGGTCCCGAAGCACGCCTCAGCCAGGCAAACGGCCTCTTGAAACGTGACGCCCTTCTCCGCCGACGCCTCGTCAAAAACGCGATTGTCCGCGAATTGCAATCGATCTATGGGGACCTCCAACCGCGCCGCCACCGCCTGTGCGAGCATGGCTTTCGCCCGCTGCGCCGCTTGAATCGCTGCGTTCCCGGCCATCAGCGTCACCCGGCTGGAATACGATCCCAGGTCCACCGGGCCCAGGTCTGTGTCACCCGTGAATACGCGAATGTCGAATGTTTGGACGCCAAGCACCTCCGCAACCACTGCCGCCAAGACGTCGTCGGAGCCTTGGCCAATTTCCGTCGCGCCGCAAAAAACCGTGACGCCGCCGCCGCGATCCAGCTTCAACTGCACGCCCGAGTGCGGCATCTTGTTCCAGTAAATCGGCAGGCCAGCACCGGTCAAGTAGGCAGAACAAGCCAGCCCAACTCCACGCCCCTGCGGAAGCTTGCGGAATTTGTCGTTCCATTCCGAGCTCCGCACCACCCGCCGAATGCATTCCGCGAGTCCCACCGTGCCCAACCGCAGAAAATTTGCCGTCACCGTGTTCGACGATTCCACGATCCGCAGCCGCAGTTCCGCCGGGTCTATTCGCAATTGTTCCGCAATCTTGTCGAGCTGCACCTCCTGCCCGAATCGCGGCTGTGGAGTTCCGTGACCGCGCTTCGGCCCGCACGGCGGCTTGTTCGTGAATGTCCGGCAACCTTGAAATTTGTAACGCGGGATGTGGTAGGTCGTTGTTTGCAGCGCGCCGGTATAAAACGTGCTAGCCACCCCGTACGAACCGTACGCGCCGCCGTCAATCAGCGTCTTCAAATGAACGCCGGTAATAGTCCCGTCCTTTTTCACGCCGGTCTTGAATTTCATCAGCACCGGATGCCGCCCACGATGGCAATAGAAAACTTCCTCGCGCGTCAGGCAGATTTTCACCGGCCGGTCGAGCACCAGCGCTGCCTTCGACACCACGATTTCATGATTGAAAGGGTCGCTCTTCCCGCCAAACCCGCCGCCGTTGGGCGTGGCAATCACGCGGATGTGCGCGGCGGGCATCTCCAGCACTTTTGCAAGCGCCCGATGCAGGTAGTGCGGTGTCTGCGTGCTCGACCAGATAGTCAGTTTGCCGTCGGGATCTTTGATGGCCACGGAAGCGTGCTGCTCGATGGGAAGGTGCGTGTTGCCCTGATAGAAAAACGTGTCCTCAAAAATCTCGTCAGCTTCAGCAAATCCCCGTTCCACGTCGCCAAATTCCAACGAGACGCGCTTGTGAATGTTTCCCTCATCGCCGTAGTCATGAATCCGCGGCTCAGGGTTGGCGAGCGCCTCTTCCGGATCCGAAATCGTCGGCAGGATTTCGTATTCAACATCAATCAAATCCAGCGCTTCAAAAGCGGTCAGCTCTTCCCGTGCTATCACCGCTGTGACCGGGTCGCCCACATGGCGCACGTGATCCGTACACAGCGCCTGCTCGTCCTGGCTCACCGGCAGAATCCCGTATTCGATTGGGAGATCTTTGCCTGTCAGGACCAGGTACACGCCGCGATGCGCCAGCGCGCGCGAGGTGTCGATCTTTCGGATCCGCGCATGTGGATGTGGCGAGCGCAGCAGCTTGCAGTAGGCCATGCGCGGCAAAAAAATATCGTCCGCAAATCTGGTCTGCCCAGTCACCTTGGCGCGCGCGTCCACTCTGCGGCGCGAAACGCCAATTACACGCAGTCCATCGCCACCGGGCTTATCGCCCTTTACTGATTCCTTCGACATGTCCTTCTCATTCGGCATTCGCGCCCCTCAGGGCAGGGAACTAGCAGTGGCAGCTACAGGAAGCTTGCCGTCTGGTTTCGCCTGCTCCGAAATCTTCACCATCGCAGCCTCGACAGCTTCGAAGATCTGCAAATATCCCGTGCAGCGGCACAAATTGCCGGATATCGCTTCGCGAATCTGGTCCCGGCTCGGGTGCGGGATTTGATCCAACAACGCTTTCGCAGTCACCAAAATTCCCGGCGTACAGTAACCGCATTGCGCGGCGCCAATATCCGCAAATGCTTCTTGAAGCGGATGCAATTTGCCGTCCTCGACCAAACCTTCCACGGTGACAACGCTCTTTCCTTCGCACTCGAGCACCAGGAGCAGGCAGGACAGCACCGGCTTACCGTCCACCAGCACCGCGCAAGCTCCGCATTCCCCCAATTCGCAGCCGTGCTTCGTGCCAGTGTGCCCCAAATCCTCACGCAACACTTCCAGCAGCGTCTTGTATGGCGCAAAGGAAACATCCGTTTCCTCGCCATTAAGCGTCAGTCGAATTCGAGCTGTTTTTTCCGATTCGACAGGCAGTTGAGACATTGTTGTTCACCTCTAGCGAATAGTCATGCTGCGGGAGCCTGCTGACGTTTTCCTCGCGCCTTGGAAATTCCAACCGAAGCCTTGGTCCGGGACAAGGGACCAGCTCGTCTCCCTGATTCCGGCTTGGCCAGCAATCCCCGGATCAAATAATTTGCAAACTCCTCGGCAATTTCTCCCGAAGTCAGTGGACCTTCAGGATTAAACCAACTCGCGCTCCAATTCAGCGCGCCCAAAAGGACGCGCGTGACCAGTGCAGGATGGCAGTCCGCAAACTCTCCCGACCGGATCCCAGCCGCAATCAACTGCCGCACTCCCTCTTCGTACCCGTCGCGCTTTTCAAGTAGCCGCTTGCGCATCTGCTGCGGCAGGGAAGTAGTCAAAAAATGAGCGGCGGCCCCCTCCACTTCGTCCAACACGCACCGCAAGTGGGAAGAAATCACCAAGCGGATTTTGTCCGCCGCGCTGCCCTGCAACCGCCGCGCCTGCGTCAGGGCGGCAAGCAGCCTGTCGACCGAGTTGTCCTGGCAAAAATAGAGAATCTCGTGCTTGCCCTGAAAATAGTTGTAGAGATTGGCAGGGGAAAGCGCCGCAGCTTCGGCGATGTCCCGCATTCCAGTTTCTGCAAAACCCCGATCCCGGAATTGGCGTCCCGCGGCACGAAGGATCTCCAACCGCCGGACCAGATAACGCCGCTGGGCATGGCCGTTACTGTGATTCCGAATTCGCGCGCCGCGCAACAATTGATTCCTCATCCACAAGAAAGGCCGGAGCAGCTAGCTGGGCTATTCATACAGGTATCATGCGGTTCGGTGCGGTGTCAATGGAAACTGAACACTCGTTCAGAAAAAGAACAATGGTTCAGGACGGCATGGTGTTCATCGAAAGGAGAGTGTTATTATCGAGGGAACAGCCGCGCTGCATTGCCATACAGGATTTTGCGTTTGGCTTCAGTACCGAGAGGAAGCGCCGCAAACTTCTCCAGATTTCCCTTAATTTCCGGCACGCCGGGCCCGGGCCAGTCCGTGCCCCACAGTACCTTGTCCGCGATATCTTCAATCCGCGGAAAATATTCCAGCAGCTTCTGTGACGGAATCCCGGAAATGTCCATATGCATATTCTTGTGCCGCCGGACCAGAAAGAATGCTTCGTTCATCCACAGCGGCCGTCCGCCGTGCGCCAGGATCACCACAAGGTCCGGGTAGTCAATGCTCACGTCGTCGCACAGCATCGGCTGGGCATGCAGATTTCGCGCACCCGGGAAAATGGAAGTCCCGGTATGGATCATTACCGGCAGTCCGTTTGCCTGCGCGCGCTCGTAAACCGCTGCCAGGCCCTTGTCGCCGGCCATATAGCTGTTCGGCGTGAGCACTTGATGCGACGGATGCAGCTTGATTGCGCGAATCCCGATCTTCGCCATGCGATCCACTTCTGCGGCTGTCTCAGCTGCCGAGGAGGGTAGGACGCCGCCGAAAGCAAGCAGCCGCTCGGGCGCAGCCTTGCAATACTTGGCGATCCAGTCATTCACTTCCGTCGTGAAGCCGATAATGGAGGGCGCCACATAATTGATCAGGCCGGCGCGCTCAATGCCCAGCCGGTCCATCAGCCCCAGGAATTCCTTCGGCTCAGCCGAGTAGCGCTCGATCTCCTCAAAATTCTTTCGTCCCCGCCGCATCAGCTCCATCGCCGACGGCTTCATCATGTGGTAGGGCATGATGTGAATGTGAATATCAATGACCGGTTGCGCTGCCATTTGTCTCCTAATGCGTGCCTTGACGGCCGGCGTGCCCCGAGGCGCCAGGGTCAAGGGTCCTCCAGTCCACGTTTTCATCCGCCGCTTGCTCCGGCGTGATCTTTGCTCCACTGGCCATTAGCTTACGTCCGATCATGTGGTCCAGCGGCCGGTTGATTGAATCGATGGCAATCAGCCGTTCGCCCCGGAAGTAAATCACAGAAAGCTTGCGGCTCTCAGGATTTCCCCGTGTCACCATGCGGTCATGCCCCTGTGAAATCCCGGCCATCTGCAATTTGATATCGAACTGGTCGGTCCAAAACCACGGCAACGCCTGGTATCGCCCGCGCCGTCCTGCGATGGTTGCCGCGACGCACTGCGCCTGGTCCGCCGCGTTCTGTACCGATTCCAGCCGGATTCGTGCGCCCGCAAAAATGCAGGGATGTTCCGCGCAGTCGCCGATCGCAAAAATGTCTGCGTCACTCGTCTCAAGATATTCAGTCACTGCGATGCCATTCCCCACATTCAGCCCGGCGTCCAGCGCCAGCTCCACATTCGGAATCACGCCAATGCCTACGATCACCAGGTCCGCCGGATACGAACTTCCGTCGCTCAAGACCACCCCGCGAGCTTTTCCCTCCGATCCTACAATTTCTGAGACGCACGCACCGCACAAGACCTTCACTCCTTTGCTTGTGTGCAGTTCCTGGCAAAAATCAGAAACAATCGGCGCAACTGCGCGCGACATCAGCCGCGGCAGCGCTTCCAGAACCGTCACCGATTTCCCAAGCGTGCGCGCAACTGACGCGACCTCCAGCCCGATGAACCCACCGCCCACCACAACGATTTGCTGCGCTTTGATGAGACGTGCCTTCAAATTTGCAGCCTCATCGAACGACCGCAGATACACCACGCCATCGAGGTCCGCGCCTTTCACAGGAAGCATGCGATTCCTCGCCCCCACTGCAAGCACGAGTTTTTCATAGGGAAGCCTAGCTCCGGAGGTGAGTTCGACCCGCCGCGCCGCTCGATGGATGGCCTTCACTTTCGTTCCTGTAATCAGTCTGATTCCATGATCGCGATAGAAATTCTCCGGACGCAAAACAATACTTTCGAAATCTTGTTGTCCGAGTTGAAATCCTTTGGAAAGTGGCGGGCGCTGGTAGGGTATGTGCAATTCCTCGCCGACGAGCGTGATTGGTGCTCCGTACCCTTCCGCGCGAAGAGATGCTGCGGCCTGAAATCCCGCCTGCCCGGTCCCGACAATCACTGTTCCGGCTGGCATCAGCGCTGGCGTAGAGGAAGACGCACGATTAGTCCGTCGAGTTCATCTGTAACTTTGATCTGGCAGCTTAACCGGCTTGTCGGCTGGCGTTCCTCGGCGGCGATTTCGAGCACCGCTTCTTCGGTGTCCTGTGCCGCGGGAAGCCGGTCGAAAAACTTCTCGTCCACGAACACATGGCACGTCGAACACATACACACGCCGCCGCATTCCGCGACAATTCCGTCAATCCCGTTCTTCAGCGCCGCGGCCATCACCGTCATGCCTGCAGGCACCTCGATTTCCTTCGTGTCGCCATTGGCCGAGACGTAAGTCACCTTCGGCATCTTCTCACTCACCCCGAATTGCCTGGGTTCTATGCACGCCTTCGCGCGCGGCTAGTTGAATCGAACGTACTCGAAATTAGTCGGGTTGTTGTTGATCCCGCGCTGGGGTGGGGCGATCCAGTGCGCGAATTTCCCGGGATCCACCACGCGCCCGGTCATCAACGACTGGACGTAGGCATAGTCCTGCGCGCTCGGCAGCCATTCGTGTTGATGCCTTTTCCAGGCCTCTTCCGTCAGCACTCGGCCATCCACGCTGATGAAATGCCCGGCAAAATTACCGATCGCGCGATGAAACCCCTTGTGAGGCAAAGTCAACCGGAAGGGAATTCCCGACTTGTCAATCACACGCTGCCAGCGACTCACACCCGACTCGATCTCGCGGATGTAATCGTCGCGCAGCCGCTCGTTCAGCGCCGTCAAAGCCGGCACATGTTTGGGTTGAATTTTTTCGCCGATGACTTCGGAAACCGGATAGGTCGCCTCACTCAGCAGGTGATCGTCGTCAAGCTTTGTTTCCTCAAAGCGGCCCTTGATCCCGCTGGTGAAGTAATTCGCCGCATTGGAAGAAACGTCCGAGCCGTACAGGTCGAGCGTCACGCTGTAGTGAAAATTCAAATACCTCTGAATTGTCTGCAAATCGATCACGCCCAGCGCCCGCACGTCCGACGGATCGTCCACCTTGTTTTCCTTCATTACCTCACAGGTCCGCTGGATGATGCGCGTCACGCCGGTCTCGCCGACGAACATGTGATGCGCTTCCTCGGTCAGCATGAACCGGCATGTGCGCGCCAGAGGGTCGAACCCTGATTCGGCCAGCGCGCAGAGCTGGAATTTTCCGTCCCGATCCGTGAAGAACGTGAACATGAAAAACGCCAGCCAGTCCGGCGTCGGCTCGTTGAATGCGCCGAGAATGCGCGGATTATCTTCATCGCCGGACCGCCGCGCCAGCAACGCTTCTGCCTCTTCGCGCCCGTCGCGCCCGAAATAACGGTGCAGCAAATAGACCATGGCCCACAGGTGCCGCCCCTCCTCCACGTTCACCTGAAAAATATTCCGCAGGTCGTACAGCGAAGGGCACGACAGCCCCAGCATTTTTTGCTGTTCCACCGACGCCGGCTCCGTGTCGCCCTGCGTCACGATAATCCGCCGCAGCGTCGAGCGGTGCTCACCGGGCACTTCCTGCCACGCCAGCTCGCCCTTGTGCACGCCAAAATTCACCTGCCGCTGCTCGTCGCGCGGTTGCAGGAAAATCCCCCAGCGATATTCCGGCATGCGCACATAACCAAACTGCGCCCACCCATCCGGCTCCACGCTTGTCGCCGTGCGCAAATAAACTTCATATGCCTTGCTTCCGGTCGGCCCGGTGTCCTGCCACCAGTTCAAAAACGCCGGCTGCCAGTGCTCCAGGGCGCGCTGCAGCACGCGATCCCGTCCCAGATCAACGTTGTTCGGAATTTTATCCACGTAATCAATCATGGCCTTCTCCTCAGCACCCCCGACGGGTCAATGGACTAAACGCGTTCCCAATTAAATTTTACCGGTGCGCCCGAACCATACACTTTCAGCGCACCGTTCGGGCCCACGGCGTTCGGACGGATAAAAATCCAGTTCTGCCATGCCGACAACCTTCCGAAAATTCGCGTCTCGGCCGTTTCGGGAATCCCAAACCGCAAATTGGCTTCGAGCCCGGTCAAAGCATCCGGCGAAAGTGCTGCGCGCGATTCGATGGCCTGCCGAATTTCATCATCCCAGTCGAGATCATCGGGAGCTCCGGTAATCAGGCCCGCTTCCAGGGCCTCGCGCGCCGACAACTTCTTCCCGATCCGGCTTCGCTGCGCCTCCAAATCCTGGGCATTCTCATAAAACCGCGCAGCCAGCCGGGAAAGTTGATTCACCATGGGCAGCGCCCCAAAATTCATCCGCGAGAGCATCATGAATGGAATTGCTCCTCCTTCTTGCGTGTCCCGCATGTACGTCCGATCCGCCGCCAGCGCCAATTCCAGCAGTGTCCCGGCAAAACACGAGCCCGGCTCGACCAGCGCGTAAAGCGAACGTGAAGTCACGTCAATGCGCGCAAACGTCCGCCTCATCATGCCCAGCACGTCGCGCACGAACCAGTTGTCTTGGTGATTCAAAATGAATTCGTCGATGGCCACGACTGCCTCGGCATTGCCCGCAGTCTTGAAAATCCACAATCCCAGGTTCAACTCCCCCGTGCGCAGCGTCAGGATGGCATCGTCCAACTCGCGCGCCACTTGTAGTGGCCACCAACTCGCCCCTGCGGCCAACGCTTTTTCTACCGTTTGCTCGGTGGCCGCCTCCGGCGCACGCACAGTTATTGTCACCGTCCGCGACTCGTGATTCAGTTGCACGTCCAAATATTCGTAGTGCAGCCCGGCCGTATCGGTCGTCCGTTTCAGAGGAGTCAGCTCCACGCCCTTCGCGCCGGTCGGCCGGTCGCTTTGCTGCGCCAGTGTCAGCGCACGCTGTTTGACCTGCTCGGCGAACTGCTGCGGCTTCACAATTTCGTCTACCAGCCGCCAGTCCTTCGCCCTTTGCCCGCGAATTCCATCGGGATTCGTGCAGAACGCATCCGCATGGTCCCGGCGAACCTTGCGCTTGTCCGTCACCCGCGTCAGACCGCCGGTGCCCGGCAGCACACCCAGCAGCGGCAGTTCCGGCAAACTGACGGCGGACGAACGGTCGTCCACCAGAATGATTTCATCGCATGCCAGCGCCAGCTCATAACCACCGCCGGCGGTTGTCCCGTTGCATGCCGCCAGAAATTTCAGCCCGGAGTGCGCGCTTGAATCCTCAATGCCATTGCGCGTCTCGTTCGTGAATTTGCAGAAATTCACCTTCCACGCGTGTGATGAAAGTCCCAACATGTAGATATTGGCGCCCGAGCAGAAAATCCGGTTCTTGGCGCTGGTGATAATTACAGAGTGGATCTCCGGATGTTCGAATCGAATCCGCTGCAGCGCGTCATGAAGCTCGATGTCGACGCCCAAATCATACGAGTTCAATTTCAGTTTGTAGCCAGGACGGATTCCGCCGTCTTCGGCGACATCCATCGTCAACGTCGCCACCGGGCCGTCATACGTCAGCCGCCAATGCCGGTAGTTCGATGGGTCGGTCTGGAAATTCACATATTCCGCTTTCACCTGCGAGTCATGGGTTGCGGCAATATCCACAAAATCCTCCTACTCAGAATTACCTTTCAACATCGCCTTCATCTTCTCGAAACTCTCCGCCATTGTGCTCCCGGAAGTGTCCACGCACAAATCCGCCTCGCGATACAGCGGTTCGCGCGATTGCAGAATGCGCCGCAAATCCTCCATCGCCTGGTCGCTTCCTGCCATCACTCGAAAATCACCCTGCGCCATCACGCGAGACATGTGCTCTTCCGGCTGCGCCTTCACCCATACGGCAAAGCAATGCGACAGCAGATAATCGTAAGTTTCCCGCTCCGTCACCACACCGCCGCCTACGGTGATGACGGCGCGCTCCTGCTCGCGGATCACTCGCTCAAGCGTTCGCCGCTCCATGGCCCGGTACCCCGATTGCCCGTAGAGGTGAAAAATTTCCCGCAGCGGAATGCCAGTGTCCTTTTCAATCTCGCGATCCAGTTCTATGAACGAAACGCCCAAATCCTCCGCCAGCTTCGCCCCCAGCGTTGATTTTCCCGCTCCCCGCAACCCAATCATTGCGATCCGACCGCGGCGTGCCTCCGATTGCAAACAAATCTCGCGCGTCAATCGGCTCAGCACTTCTTCCAACCGGTTTGGTGGAATCCGATCGAGGAATCGTTGGATCATCTTCTTCTCTTCGGGGTTCGCCGCATCCTGGACAAACAACTCTTCAAGTGAAGCGCTCACCGCCCCGGCGATCCTCCTCAGCAGCACGATAGAGACATTCCCTTCGCCCGCCTCAAGCTGCGCCAGGTGTCGTTCGGATACGTTCGCTTCCCGCGCCACCATCTTGCGCGTCATACCTCGGCGATTGCGCAGCAACCGCACTCGCTGCCCCAACGTGTTAAGGAAGTTCCCCTCTGAATTCGATGCCGATCGGCGCAGCAATCGGCCCTTTGATTCATTCCTAGTTGGGGTTGCAGAACTCATGAACGCCAACATGCAGTATAATACATTTCCCTCCGTCTGCTCCACGCCAAATCTAAGCCAAGTGATCCCAGTCTTCATACTGTAAAATACTGATACAGCATTAGTTCCGGCTCCACAGTTTCGAGTGGACTGTCTGCAGTATTCTGCTGCTCAGTATGAGCCAAACAGAGATTGCACGACGAGGAGGATTAGTTCGTCTTATCTTTCGAATAGCACAGTTGCTCGAGATTGCACTCCAGGCACTTGGGTTTGCGCGCCTGGCACACTCGCCGCCCGTGCCAGATCAGTTGGTGGGAGAAGAGAATCCACCTATCCCGAGGGATGATCTGCATCAGGTCCTGCTCAATTTTTTTTGGGTCTGTATTCTTCGACAGGTCCAGCCGCCCCGAAAGCCGCTGCACGTGCGTATCCACCACAACGCCGGAGGCGATCCCAAACGCCGTCCCCAGCACCACATTCGCTGTCTTGCGCGCCACGCCGGGCAGGGTCAGCAGCTCTTCCATTGTCCGCGGCACCTCGCCGCGAAATTCCTCCACAATTTTCTTGCTCGCACCCATGATGGATTTCGTTTTGTTACGGAAGAACCCGGTGGGACGAATATCCTGCTCCAGCTCTTTCGAGTTCGCGTGGGCGAACGCTTTCGGGTTCGGATACTTGGGAAACAGACTGGCCGTCACCTGGTTCACGCGCTCATCAGTGCATTGCGCAGAAAGAATCGTCGAGATCAGGAGTTGAAAGGAATTGTCGTGCCGCAGCGCGCAGGTAACGGCAGGATATGCCTGGTCAAGTTTTTCGAGGATGGCGCGCACACGCGCCGGATCCGTTCCGTGTCCGCCGCCTGATGCTGCCGGCCTTGCTCGTCGCGCCGACCCCGCCTTCGCCACGGACTTTTTCCCAGAAGTTTTTTTCTTCGCCTTGACCATCGAGCGCCGAACTATACCACAGCCGCGGTGGAGCTCCACTGGGACGCTACACGGCGAAGAAAAGATTTTGCGCGAACTCCCACTCGGAATCGAACCACTGCCCAGCGCACCGATATCCCGTGCGTTCGCCCATACGCACCACTTCTTCGCCACTGTATTTGTGCGAGCTCTCCGTCCAAATGGTCTCGCCTTCGCGCAGGTAAAATCCAAAACCAGCCTTACGAATCGTAACCCGTTGCCAGGCCGTCGAGCGAAGATGCATCTCGATGCGCCGCTCACTCTGGTCATAACGCACGGTGTGCTCAAAGCGGCGAAGGTCAAAATCGCCGTCCAGCTCGTGATTAATTCGCGCCAGCAGATTCTTATTAAAGGCCGCAGTCACCCCCGCGCGATCGTCATACGCCAGGATTAACTTGGGGACCGGTTTCACCAAGTCCGTCGAGAGCAGCAGCGCGTCTCCTTCGCGAAGAATCGCGCGGACCTCGCGCAGGAATTGATCGCCCGCCGGCCGGTCGAAATTCCCAATGGTGCTTCCGAGGAAGAGCACAAAAATTCCCTCGCCCTCACGCCGCCGCGCCGCTACTTCCTGCAATCCGTCCAGGTAAGCCTGTTCGAACCCGACAATACTCACCATATCGATATGACTCAGTTCCTGCTTGCAGCGGTGCAACGCGCTCCCGGAAATATCAATCGGGTAGTAATTTACGCGCTGCCGCCGTGCTAGGGCTTCCAGCAGCCAGCGCGTCTTCTGCCCGCTCCCGCTGCCCAACTCCGCGACAATCATTGGCCCGGGCAGGTGCCCGATGATGTCGTGCGAAAAACGCTTTGCCAGGCGCATACCTGCGCGGCTCAGCCCATATTCCGGCAAAACGCATATGGCGTCGAACAGCGCCGAGCCTACTTCGTCGTACAAATACTTCGACGGCAGTTCTTTTTGTCCCGGGTGGCTGAGCCCGACAACTACTTCGGACGCAAATTGTTCGTGCGCCGGGGACTGCAATGTTGTTGGAGCCATTCGCGGAGAGGTGCTCATGCTTATTCCTCCACGCAGCGGAATGTGGCGTACACGTACGGGTAATGCGGCTGGAACCAATTCCGGAACGAGCGCCGCAGCATGCACGCGTCGGTGCGCGGCGATCCGCCCTTCATCACAAAATGTTTTCCGTCGAAGAAATCCGCGGAGTAGCCGGGATAGAAGGGGAACGCCTGAAATCCCGGCAGCGGACCGAAAGCAGTTGACGTCCACTCCCATCCATTGCCGAGCAGATCTTGGACGCAAAACGCGCTCGCGCCCGCGGGATGAGCATCCACCGGCGCCGCGTCCCACCGCTCGAACTGAAAATTGCCTCTCGTCGCGTGCGGAGCTTCATCCCCCCACGGATACCGGAGGTCACTTCCTTCCGGTGTGCCATACGCGGCGCGGTGCCATTGCGCCTCGGACGGCAATTTCTTCCTCGCCCAGCGGGCAAAAGCAGCAGCTTCCGCCCAGCTCACATACACCGGCCACGACCGCGGCAGAGGAATCGCACCGAACATCGCGCGGTATTCCCAGTGCGTGTCCGGATCCGACGCCTGTGAACTGGAACGCGGCAGCCAGAAATGCGGGTGCTCCAGGCGCTGCCGCCGCTTCCATTCCCAGTCCTCGGGACGCCAGTAATTCGCATCCTGGTATCCGCCAGCGTGGATGAATCTCAAGAATTCGCCATTTGTGACTGGAAACACGTCCATCGAAAAACTCGGCACGGAAACCTGCTGCGCCTCGAATTCGTTGTCCCACCCAAATGCGCGTCCCGACATGCTCGACTGCCCAAGCGTGGCCGTCCCCGCTGGAATGGTAGCCTGCCGGTGCCTTGGCGAAGGCCTCGGGTCACAATGCGCAGTGGGCTGTGGGATTTTTCTCTCCAGCGCGAGATTGTGCAGCAGATAACTCAACGTCTCGGCGTGCATCAGCCGGTGTTCGATGGCCACTTGCAGCAGCGTTCCATCCGCCAAGCCCTGCTCGCTTGACCTGATCAAACGCCGAGGATCACTCAGTTCGGCATCCAGCCGCTCGCGGACGTTTCGATTGTATTTCTCCACGTGCGCGATCCCGGGCCAATCGCCGGGCGTGTCGGTTGGCAATCCTCCTCCCACAGGATCAATGCCGAAGGCAAATAAATTGTCGGATACGGCGTCGCTCGACGCGAGCCCAAGTGGTCTGCTCAGCAGATTCCAGTCGAATGCTTCTAAGTGTCCGAGATAGAAGATGAGTCGATGCCGCTCCGCCACCGGGCGGTCGTAAAAAGAGTTAGGAGGCAGAAGATCAAACAGCTCGTCCGTGCGAACTCGTGCCTCTCGCATTCGAGACAGCAGCACCGCGTGTAGGTCCGGCGCAACCTTCGGAGTCGCCATGGGTCACCTCTGAGGCAGGGCTACGTTTTTACTCCCCTGGTCAGTCCTGGAGCAAGCATTTTCGTTACAACACACCCTTAGATGCGTGAAGCCGGGCCAAAGTGGCAGGACTGGAGTCGGTCAAAACTGCTAGAGCCTTATGGAACGCTTTGCCGCGGTGGCTGTAGCGGTTTTTTTCATCTCGCGTGGCTTCAGCATACGTCTTCCCGAGATGCTCGAAGAAAAACACGGGGTCGTACCCGAATCCGTCGGTGCCGCGCGGCTCCTTCGTCAGCATCCCTTCGGCTGATTCCGAGACCACAGCAAAGACGCGGCCCTCGCGCGCCAAGGCCGTGACGCACACAAACCGCGCGCGACGCTGCTCTCCCTCTTTTCCTTCCATCTCGCGCAACAATTTAATCACTCGGTCCGAGTCTGTCGCGCGCGGCCCGGCGTATCGAGCAGAATGAATTCCCGGAGCGCCGCCGAGCGTTGGCACCACCAGCCCGGAATCGTCGGCCAACGCGATTCCGGATGAATAGCGGCTATAGTGCTGGGCTTTTCCCGCGGCGTTTTCGGCGAACGTGGGAGCGGATTCTTCGAACGCAGGGATCTCGCGAAAATTCGGCAGGAGCGCGATGGCGACGGAAAATTCGCGCGCCAGGATTTCGTACTCGCGCAATTTTCCCGGATTCGAAGTCGCCAGGAGGACTCGCACGGGCGCGGACATTTTTTCGGTTCTAGCGGGCGCGCGCGCTGAAATTCATGTGCAACAATTCCCGCTGCGCTTCAATCAGCCGGCGAATTCCTCCAGCTGCGAGCGCGAGCAATTGTTGCAGCTCCTGCTCGGTGTACGGCCGTCCCTCGGCGCTGGCCTGTACTTCCACAAACCGGCCACCGCCGGTCATCACCACGTTCATATCCACCTGCGCGCTGGAATCCTCTTCGTAGGCCAGGTCGAGCAGCAACTGGTCATCCACGATTCCCACGCTGGTGGCCGCAAGGCAATCCATCAGCGGCACGGCGCGGAGCATTCCTGCCGACACCATGCGTTCGAGCGCCAGTGCCAGGGCCACGAACGCTCCGGTCACCGATGCGGTGCGCGTTCCTCCGTCGGCCTGGATTACGTCGCAATCAAGCCATACGGTGCGTTCGCCGAGAGATTTCAAGTCGGTTACAGCGCGAAGTGTCCGCCCGATCATTCGCTGGATTTCCAGCGTGCGCCCGGATTGTTTACCGCGGGTGGCCTCGCGCGGCGTGCGCTCTTCAGTAGAGCGCGGAAGCATTCCGTATTCCCCGGTCACCCAGCCTTTGCCGGTGCCCTTGAGGAACGATGGCACACCGTCTTCCACAGTCGCTGTGATAATCACCCGCGTCTGCCCGGCTTCGATCAAGACACTTCCTTCGGCCGAGGGAATGAAGTCCGGAGTGATTTTCACCCGCCGCAATTCATCGGCTGCGCGTCCATCCGATCGCAACGATTGCCTCCTTTACTGCACTTCGCTCATCAGACTGCCGACTTCAATTTCAGTCTGACGATTGCCTTCCAAACTGTCAACCGCGCTTCCCGCATCCACGTTTCGATTGCCGCTATCACGGGGCAGGCGGCGCCGCGGCCGCGCTTTGCGCCCCATTTGCACCAGCTGGCTGAGGCGGCGCGTTCAATTCAAAAAATCCGGTCAGGTCCACGTGGCCCGCCAGCGTGTCCACTTCCTGGCCTTGAATCAGAATCTTCAACCGGTGCAAGGCCGGCACATTGCTCTCGAGCGTTTTGACGATGGACTCTATTTCCAGATTCTCGCTCAAAATTCCGGAAGGCGACTCCGCCGTTAACGCCTCGGAAAAATCCGCGAGCGCCGTTCCGTCCGGAAGCAGGTAGAACCCGAGCAAACTGGTGTCTCCCGGAAGAGTCCGTTGCTCCGGTGTCGGCGGCACCTCAATCAGCGCCTGCATCACCTGTTTTGCGCGCTGCACGGGATCGGCGGAAAGCGACATCTCCAGCTCCACCGGCGCACAGCGGTCCGCGTCGGCCGCCCAGAAAATTTTCGCTTGCACCTTCACGTCCGTGGGCGTCGAAAGCTGCGGCTGCAACACTTCGCGGCGCGCCTGTTCCTCGGAGCGCTGATCCTCCGCCAGCTTCTGAACCCGGTCGTGAAGTCCATGCAAACTGATCAGGCCGAGCAGCACGCCCACGCTGAGGATGATGACGAGGGTTCTGAGGTTCCGCGGCATTATTTTCCCCCCGCGGTTGCCGCCGGCCGGAACGCCACGATGCTCCGCGCCAAGGAAGTCGCGAGTGGCTGGGCCAGCGCGTTCAGAATGTTCGGATCACTGACCGAGACGCTGGAAATTTCCACCGCCACCGCGGGAGCCGCCACCGACCGCAAATCACGAACGGCCACGGCAATGGATGCAGCGGGCGAGCCGCTAAAATGCTGGGCCAGATCCGCGCCCAGCACATCGGCGCAACGGCGGCTTGCATCGGCAAACGGCCGCTGGGCTTCTTCCCACGGCGTCACGCTGACTGTGGTTTGTGGAGCAGCGCTTGAGAATTGGTAGTAATAAGCGCGCGCGAGCCCTGGCGTACCCGTCGAAGAGATGTGGAAGCTGATGAACAGGGCATCGCGGTGCCCGTTGGCCACTGCGGCACGATCGTCGTAAGAGGGATTCGAATCGTCGTTGCGCGTCATCAGCACGCGGAATCCATGGCGCTCGAGTTCCACGCGCACCACGCGAGCATAAAGCAGCACGATATCCTTCTCCATGATTGCGCCGGGTCCGCGGGCGCCGGTGTCCGCGCCGCCGTGCGCGGGATCCAAGATAATGATGGGTCCGGAGCGCACTGCCAACGGCGGCACGATTTGCGGCGCGGGGGGCTGCGGTGGCGCCGGTTGCTGTGATTGTTCCTGGGCGGCGCCGGCCGGGGGCGGGGTTTGCTCCTGTTGCGCGTGCACGAGCATCATCGAGCTGCCTGCGCAGAGGAGAAAGATCGCGACAATCAGGCGTCTTAGCACGGCGAAAAGAATAGCAGAAATATTGCGCGCGCACTTGCGACGCCGTTCGCGCCGCGCGCTCATCGAGCATCCTCGCGAATCATGTCCGCGGCCTTTTCGGCGATCATGATTGTCGGAGCGTTGGTGTTTCCGGCAATCACGCGCGGCATCACCGACGCGTCAACAACGCGCAGCGCCTCGAGTCCGCGGACGCGCAGCCGGGAATCCACCACGGCCATGGCATCGTTGCCCATCTTGCAGGTTCCCACGGGATGATAGAGGGTTTGCAATTCGGCGCGCAGGAACGCGGTGATGTCCTCGTCCGTGGTTGCTTGCGCGCCGGGATACAATTCCTGGCCGGTGAACGGCTGGAACGCCTTGGTGTGCGCCAGACGGCGCGAGAGGCGCACTCCTTCGACCATCACGCGCATGTCGGCCTCGGTGGCCAGATAGTTTGCGCGAATGGCGGCGGGCTCGAGCGCGTTGGCCGAGCGCAAAGTGACCGAGCCGCGGCTTTCCGGTGCGACCAGCGTCGGGCCAAATCCGAAGGCATGCTCTTTGCGCGTGTCGAGGCCGTGATTGTGGTAGTAGGCTGGCCCGAAGAGAAGTTGCATGTCGGGAACTAGCATTCCCTCGCGTGTGTGCGTGAAAATTCCCGCCTCCGCTACGTTTGAAACCAGCGGCCCGCGCTTCCAGAACATGTAGCGCAGCAAATTCGGAAGCGTCTCGGCGCTTGCCAGGCTGACCGGCTGCTTGCACAGATACCCGACTGACACCATGGGGTGGTCGTGCAGATTTTTTCCCACGCCTGGAAGATCGTGAGTCGGAGCGATGCCAGCACGGCACAATTCGTCTGCCGGGCCGATCCCGGAGAGCAGCAGGAGTTGCGGCGAGTGAATCGTACCGCCGGAGAGAATCACTTCGCGCTCGGCGCGAGCTATCTCGGCCGCTCCGTGCCGCAAGTAGGCGGTGCCCACGGCGCGGCCGCCTTGGAGAAGCACCCGCGTGGCATGCGCGCCCGTGCGTAGCGTTAAATTTCGACGGCCGAGCGCGGGGCGCAGATACGCGTCGGCGGCGCTGTGACGGCTGCCATTTTTTTGCGTCACCTGGTACAGCCCGGCGCCCTCCTGCGTTGCGCCGTTGAAATCCGCGTTGCGCGGAATGCCAATTTCTTCCGCTCCAGTCAAAAAGGCGCGCGTAAGCGGGTTCACGTACCGCAAGTCGGCCACAGCCATTGGCCCGCCACTGCCGTGAAATTCCGAGGCGCCGCGCTCCTGGTTTTCGGATTTCTTGAAGTAGGGAAGGACGTCCTGGAAACTCCAGCCGTCGTTTCCGAGGGATTTCCAGTGCTCGTAGTCGAGCGCGTTGCCGCGGATGTAGATCATGGCGTTGATGGCGCTGGAACCGCCGAGCACTTTTCCACGCGGCCAGTACAGGCGGCGTCCGCCCAGGTGCGGCTCGGGATCGGTGGAGCAATCCCAGTCCACGGCGGTCTTGAACAACTTCGAAAACGCCGCGGGAATGCGGATCTCCTGCGCCGTGTCCGGGCCGCCGGCTTCGAGCAGCAGCACGCGCGTGTGCGGATTTTCGGTGAGCCGGGCGGCTAGGACGCAGCCGGCCGAGCCGGCGCCGATGATGATGTAGTCGTAGGAGGGGGTGGAGGGTGCGGCCATGGCCGGGACGATTAAATGATATTGGCACTGCGGGGGCAATGGAATCGTGAGAAGAGTAGTGAGTAGCCAGGAGTGAGACTAGGCAGGGGGTGAGTTGGCACCCGGGGAGGGAGAGGTGTTTCGCCGGAGAAGAAAAGGCGAATGAAATGTTGCAAGATAGTAACCGGAGGGGAGGGGGGCTTTCTGTACCGATTAGAAAAAATTAAGTGGTTGAAGGGGGAGGGTTTAGGGCGATTTCTATTAATCGGTGTACCGATTAGAATTTCCGGCGGCGGAGGGCGAAACCGATTAGCCAAGGAGTGCATTGCCGGGTTGGAGCGATTCATCATGCCGCGCCGATGATATCATGGAAGTAACCAGTATGCAAGGATAAAATTGGGGGTCGGTGAGGTTTCAAATTGGGAATTGGAGATTTCGGAGGAAGCGACGATTTACCGCCGAGGCGCAGAGGGCGCAGAGAACACCTGAAGGCAATTTCAAATTGGAAATTTCAGATTTCAGAGAATGGCAAAAGCCACGAGCAAGGGACTGACGCCATTTCCTGGTTAGGAAAGCCAAATCGTGACTTTTTTTCGGATCTCCCATTTTTCACTTCGTTTGGACAATACAAAAACCTTTCCAGACCCGCCCAATAATCCATATTGAACGGCGACACGGACGACGGCCTCTTGCTTAGTTGAATTGAAGCCTACGCGGGAAAGTGAAATGATGCCAAGTGCTCCCGGGTATTTTTCGTAGAACTGTTGCCACGGCCCGGCGTCAATGTGTCCTTGTGCGTCAGGAGGGAAAATTTTGCGCAGATCACATTCGGAGACAAGAACATAGGGCAGGTTCAGTGAAAACTTCCTTTCCAAAGCTGAAGATTCCTTGATTTTGGCGTCAAAGTCAGCGGCGGTTTGGGGGTCAATCGGGGGGAGCGCGGCACCGGAAAAGGTCAACCCTCCGATAAAGCCAGTAAACTTGGGTTTCTTTGGGCTGGGCGTGTAATCATCTGTTACAAATTGGCGCGTCGCCGTTTCTGCCGCGAACTCCGCATTTAGGACTGCACTATAAACAGCATATTCCTCAGCATCCTGAATCGGCGACGGTTCAGAATTCTGTGCGGCAAGAGGAGTCGATGGGCGGCAGAGGAACAGCCCCACAGTTACAGCGGTCAGGGAGAAAATTCGCCACAAAATCACCACGTAGTTCTCTCGCAGTCTGCGGCAGTCCGCATCTCGCATGGCTTCCTTGGCACCGATGGTTCAGCCGGTCGCTTGGTTGCTTGAGGTCGGTTGGAGCCGAACGCTTGGATACTAACCAACCACCCCGAGGAACCGGCGTGAGGGACTTGCCTGACCTACGCGGCTTTGCTTTGATCTTTTAGCGCGGCGGTGGACCAGCCGTCCTTCTTGAACGAGGACATGGCCAGGTAGGCTACGAAGCCGCCGAAGATCAGGAGCGCGCCGAAGACCAGGCCGTTCGTGCCCAGGATGTGCTCGCTTTCGCCGTGGACGGCCGAGAAGATCAGCAGCAGGGCGGGGAAGACGCCGACCATCACCGCGCCAGTCATGCCGCCGGGGACGCGGAATGGGCGGCGCAGGTCTGGCTCCTTGATGCGCAGTGCCACCAGCGCGACGAACTCGAGCATCAGGCTCATGCCGTAGAGCAGGATGTCGATGGTCACCAGGCGCTCGAATCCGAGGCCGAGGCAGAGCGCCCAGCCCGCCGCAAGCACCAGGATGGCAACCCATGGGGCGCGCGTCTTGCGCTGGAGCTTGCCGAATACCGCCGGCAGCATGCCGTCCTGAGCCATCGCCAGCGGCAGGCGCGAATAGCTCATCACCAATGCGTTGAACATGCCGAACGCGCTCATCATTCCGCCAAGGACCAGGGCCACGCGGAACGCTCGAGCCACCAGCGGCCCGCCCATTAGTCCGCCCATCATGCCGGCAAGATCGGCCCACGATCCGGTTTCGAAGGCGGTGGAGGGCACGCCCGTCAGCCACATGGCGGCAAACGGCAGCACGTAGGTGAGCGCTACCACGATTACGGCGAGCATCATGGCGCGCGGGTAGGTGCGCTGCGGGCGGCGGACTTCCGCGGCGATAGTCGAGGCGTTGTCCCAGCCCATGTAATTCCACATGCAAATGAGCAGGCCGCCGACTAGGCCGACGGTCGAGGTGGTCGGCGCAGTCTCGACGCCTGCGAGGGCTCCAATTTTCATCGGGGCGATCAGAACGATCAGCGCAAACGGCCCGGACAGCAGGAAGAACAGCCAGAGCGAGGAAATCGCCACCACGCGGATGCCGGCGATATTCATCAGCGCGCACACGGAGACCACCGCCAGGCCCACCATCACGCCGCGATGGCCCACGGCGAACCAGGGGAACAGGCGCGTTAGATAGAGGACAAAGAGAGTCGGATAAATCGCCATGTCGAAAATGCTGGCGACCAGCGACAGCCAGGCCTCCTGAAATCCCCAGAAATTGCCGAGCGCGCGGCGCACCCAGGCGTAATAGCCGCCTTCCGACGGCAGGGCGCTGGAAAGCTCGCCAATCATGTAGGCCGTCGGGAGGCTCCAGATGAGCGGCGTTAGAAGTAGCAAGAAGATCCCGAGGCCATAGCCCGCGCCATGAATGATGTCTTCGGTGCCGTAGGTGCCGCCGGAAACCATAAAGAAGGTGGCGGCGACGAGCGGCCAGAGTGTCAGCTTGGCAATTCTTCGAGGTGAGGGAAGCGCCCGGGCAGGAAACTGGGCTGGGAGAGATATGGTGCTCAATTGCTTGTCGCGTCCTCCTAAAGCGTTCCTCGCTCTCTCACGGCCGCGCAAGCGGAGCGATTTCGCAAATTGCAGAATACGGAAAAAATTTTCCGATGCAAGAGAAATCCGCGCGCGAGGCAAAATAATTTTCGCGCTTCGATTTGTGACTTGAGAGTTTGAGGAAAAATGCAGAGAAGCTTTCCTCAGGGGCTAAAGCCCAATCCAAGCAAAGCTGCTACGTCGGAGCTAAAGCTCCGACCACCTAAGAGGTGTGGCCTTCTCCGTGAGCTGGTGAGGCTGGGGCGCGGCGGCGCGCTGGTTTAGTTGCCGGGAAGTGCGCCTCGGGAGGAAGAGGACGCGGGGGAGGGCTACGGCTTCTTCGCCGCCGACTTTGCCTCGCGTCGCTGACGCTGCTCATAGGACCAAGTCTTCTGCTGGTCGGGAGTGAGGACGGCAAAGACCTGGGCGCGGGAGGCTTTGCGGATTTCCTTGATGCGGCGCTCTTTTTGCTCGTCGGTGAGGGTTTTGTCCTTCTGCGCGGCGGCGATTTGCAGGGCGGAGTCGTCGCGGATGGCCTTGATGCGGGCTTTCTGGTCGTCGGTGAGCATCAGCGAGGCGTAATTTTCGGGGTCGTCGGCGTTGCCCTGGGGCTTGAGCGCCGGATCCTTAGCTGCGGCGGCGTCTTTGTCGGCAGTTGGACTCTTGGCGGGAGCGGGCTTCGTCGCGGAGTCCTGGGTCGGCGAGGTTCCCGCGGCCTGGCCGGACGCGGGCGAGGCGCTCAAGGTGGTGAACGCGAGCAGCAGGACGGTCACCGGAACCGGCCATGCGGAAATCTTCATGAGCCTTCCTCCCGTTTAGACGTGAGCCGGACAATAATCCCACAAAATTGTCGAACGGGCACGGCTTCCCTGGGCGGCGGGGAGTTTTCCACAGGTTGGGCGATCGAAGGTCTTGGCGGGAGGGAAGCTCCCACCCCTGCCTGCTGAGGGAGCGGCAGGGGTGGGCAATCCACGGAATGGGAGATCAAGAATACGTCCTGGGCCGGAAACTATTCTTTCTTTGCTGCCGGCTTCGCTGCTGGTTTCGCGGCCGGCTTGGCCGCGGGTTTGGCTTTCAGTTCGACGAGGATTATATCGAAGGCCTTGTCGCCGGTGTTTTCCGGCAGGTGCGTGCCGGCCGCCGAATACTCAGAGGTTCCGGCCTTGTTGTCGAAGTTTTGCGTTTTTCCGTCCGGCATGGTGAACGTGCCTTTGGCGTCGGTGAGGAAGACGGCAACGGCGTTGGGATGACTGTGCATGACGGACTTCTCGTGCGCGCCGTAGTGGATCTTCAGAATTCGGACCTGATTGTTTTCGCTGACCACCGAGTAGTGCTTGGGGTCAACCTTCACTGCATCTTGAGCCGAAACGCTGGGGGCGAGGCAGAGGCCCGCCGCCACCGCGAAGAGCGAAAGCCACACACGCATGATGCACTCCTTTGTAGGGTGGGATTTACCGCGAAGCGGGGCAAACGTACTCCCTCGAGGCAGCCGATGTCAATCGTTCCTCTTGGGTTCGAGCGCCGCCGTGAATTTTGATGGAGCGGATCCTGGCGGCTATCCCGGCGGCGGTAGATGAAATCAGGGACAAGGAAGCAAGGAGGCAGGGAGGCAAGGATGGTAGATCGGCGTCCGATGTTGGAGGTTCGAGGGGATATGAAGGATACGCGAGCGGCGGGGATAGAAAGGACAGCAGATCCCTCGCTGTACTCCGCATCGGGAGACCGGCCCTCCTCGGGTCGGCCCTTTCGCCGGAGAAGAAAATGCGAATGAAATGTTGCAAGATAGTAACCGGGGGGGAGGGGGGCTTTTTGTACCGAGTAGAAAAAATTAAGTGGTTGAAGAGAGAGGGTTTAGGGCGAATTCTACTTTTCGGTGTAGCGAGCAGAATTTCCGGCGGCAGAGGGCGAAACCGGGTAGCCATTGAGGACGTTGCCGGGTTGGAGCGGTTATTCATGCCGCGCCGATGTTATCATGAAAGGGACCCATATTCAATATGTAATAATTGCACGGTGGAGAAGTTTCCCGAAATGGTACCGCGGCAATCGCCGGTCGAAGCGAGGAGAGCACCCCGAATTTGGCAGCGGATTGGTTTGAAGGTATGGCAGTTAGCGCATAAATCAGGCATCTGGATTACTTCCAGGTGTGCCGTCAACCGGGAGCAATCACGATCACTTCCTACAAGCCGACTTATCATTACAAATCCAGATTCGATGGACGGTTCGGCGATTTAGCTGTCAGGCCTACGTGCCTTCGACCCCTCTTCACGAATGACGCGTATCCGCCGATGCGTATGCGCGATAAGAGGTATGCAGACAATTCATCGCTCATCACGGACTCTCCGGTTCTACAATCGCCTCCGGCATGGGCCTTGATAGTCCCCCCAGATTGTGCATTGATAGAATTTCTATCATGCGCTATCCGCATATCAGCAAGCTCGATCTTGATCTGCTCGTCCATCTCGCGGTGCTGCTTGAAGAGCGCCATGTTACGCGAGCTGCTAATCGCTGCTTCCTTAGTCAGTCGGCAATGAGCCGGCAGTTGGAGCGCCTCCGTGAGGCCCTGGGCGACGAGTTGCTTCTGCGCACCGGCCGATTGCACGAAAGAACTGCCAGAGGCGAGCAGCTTCTTCGGGAACTAGAGCCCCTGCTCCCGCGCATTGAGGGAATTCTGCAAGGACGCTCGTTCGATCCGGCGAAAAGCAAAGATCAGTTTCAAGTGACTATGACTGATTACGCCTGCGTGGTTCTTCTTCCAGAACTTGTGAAGCGTACGACAAAGCTCGCACCGAATTGCTCAATTGACGTCCAGGGATGGAGTGAACACAGTTTTGATGACTTGCGGACCGGAAGGATGGACACGGTCATCACAGTGGCAGGGTTGGGCGTTCCACAGGGCATTCGTTGCGAAACGATCTTTTCTGACGTATTTGCCTGTGTCGTGTCGGCCAATCACCCCTTGAGCGCTCGTAAGATTTCGCTCGCGCAGTATTTGAAATATCGCCACGTAGTTGTCTCTGTGATCGGCGGGCAGCAAACTCTCGTGGACCGCCCCCTGGCCGATCTCTCCACTCGAAGAGAAGTCGGTCTCACGCTCCCCTTCTTCTCTCCTGCCATCGCGGCTGTTGCAAACACTGACATGATCCTCACCGTTCCTCGCAGACTGGCGCTCGCCCATACCAAATCGGGAGCCGTCCAGTGGTTGGCAGCTCCCCCAGAGATTCGCGGATTCAATTACGACATGATGTGGCACGAGCGGCTCGACGAGGATCCTGCCCACCACTGGTTTCGCGAACAAGTTCGCAGCCTTGGACGGCAGATGATGAAGCGTCCCTCCTCGCGGTCGAGTGATCGAACAGCTTTCCCGCGCTGAATTTCGCGGTTTTCCAGCTTACCTAACTTGCGGCATCCTCCGGAGAACAAATCGCAAGCGCCGAATCGCCGACACAATCATGCATCGCAAGCATGATGATGATGAGAAATACTCACTTTTCGAATTATGGATGTGTGCCTAAGATCAGAGTTGCAAGGAGGTCTGATCTCATGAAAACCAACGGCAACACCATCCTCATTACCGGCGGAGGCTCCGGCATCGGCCGCGCATTCGCTGAAGCTTTTCACAAACTCGGCAATGAGGTAATCATTGCTGGACGCCGCAAGCAGGCCCTAGACGAGGCCGCCACGGCCAATCCTGGCCTTGAAACTGCCGTCCTCGATATCGAAAAACCCGCGGCAATCAAGTCTTTTGCCGCCGACATCACCAAGCGATTCCCCAAGCTTAACGTCGTTCTCCACAGTGCCGGCATCATGCGTGCCGAAAACCTGCTCGGTGAGGAAGCCGATCTGATCACGGTGGAATCCACCATCGCCACGAACCTCCTCGGTCCCATGCGCCTCAATGCCGCCCTGCTGCAGCATCTGCTAAAACAGCGGGACGGTGCAGTCCTCACCATCACCTCCGGACTCGCATTCCTGCCGATGGCCATCACGCCAACCTATTGCGCCACAAAGGCAGCCATCCATTCCTACAGCCAGTCTTTGCGCTACCAACTCAGATCCACCAAACTGCAGGTGATCGAAATCATCCCGCCCTATGTGCGCACCGGACTGATGGGAGCTGGCCAGGCGGCCGATGAGCGCGCCATGCCGCTCGATGATTTCATCAACGAGACCATGGCCATCATTACGTCTCAGGATGACGTAGCAGAGACCATCGTTGAGCGCGTCAAGCCGCTGCGATTTGCTGCACAGAATGGCCCCGAAAAGTACAGCGCATTCTTCAAGCAATTCAACGAAGCGATGATGGCCCCGCACTAGCCCCCAAGAGGTTGGCCAGCTGGCAGCATAATCCCCACACATCGC